>Ga0134105_1000385_pt1 | contig 49630 bp, 48 predicted proteins | sample 16_3_2metaG_FD_94457 | JGI IMG/M metagenome (GOLD analysis project Ga0134105, IMG submission 94457) | Switchgrass degrading microbial communities from high solid loading bioreactors in New Hampshire, USA - 16_60_3.3_214_A3 metaG | ecosystem: Engineered > Bioreactor > Semi-continuous > Anaerobic... | reverse complement strand
CCAATTGTTAAACTATTCCGGCATAGTGGTCTCCATATCCCGGGCCGCCCAGTTCCACGCTCCGGCTTACGGAGATGCAGCAAGGCTACGGGGCATGTTGCTCTGCGCCGTCAAAATCACCCGAATCACCCGCTTGAAATTCACTCGTAATATTCTGTACCTGCCGGTTGGTAAAAAGCTGGCAGGAGAAGATTAATAAAAAAATAACAGAAGCTCTTGACATTTGGTTTTTTAGTAGTAATATATTAATAACAATAATTAGCAACAGCAAACCGAATAAAGCCGGATGAAGATTGAAGGAGAGCTGCTGTCAGGGCACACCGAAGGAGTAAATCTCTCAGGTTCAAAAGACTTCAATCGGACGGACCTCTGGAGAGACCAGGTATGGCGCCGAAGGGGCAAGCCCGGAAAGGGTGTATCTCTCAGGCAAAAGGACAGAGTGTATAATGATTTTAGCAAGATGCTGAAATCTCTATTTGCCTACACTTTAGAATTTCAGAGGTCAAACAAGTTGGTTTGACTTATTTTTTTAGGAGGGGTTTTTTGTGGCAAAGATAATAGTAACAGACAAAATGGCACCGGACGGAATAGATTATTTGAAAAGCAAAGGGTTTGAGGTTGATACACCATTTGGAATTTCCCATGAAGAACTGCTTGAAATAATTGAAAATTATGATGCTATTATAGTGAGAAGTGCTACAAAAGTCAGCAAGGATGTTATTGAGCGTGCAAAGAATTTAAAGGTGGCAGGAAGAGCCGGTAACGGCGTTGATAACATTGATGTGGATGAGTGTACGAAAAGAGGTATAGCCGTAGTTAATACTCCCGAAGGAAACATTATGGCAGCTGCTGAAATGGCCGTTGCAATGGCATTTTCGATATTCCGCAATATCCCCCAGGCACATCTTGCGGCCAAGAACAAGGATTTCAGACGAAGCAAGTTTGTTGGTGAAGAACTTGAGGGTAAAACAGCAGGCATTATTGGCGTGGGAAAAATCGGGTCAATTGTTGCCAGAAAACTCCTTGGAATTGGTATGAAGGTTGTAGGGTATGATCCATATGCTGCTGATGAAAAGTTTATACAACTGGGCATCACACGCTGTGAGACATTGGAGGAGCTTCTGCAGATTTCAGATTTAATTACTCTGCATATACCTAAGAGCCCGCAGAATATGGGTTTAATCGGGGAAAAAGAACTTAAAATGTGCAAAAAAGGAGTTCGGATTGTCAATGTTGCCAGAGGCGGCATGATTGACGAAAAAGCTCTTTATGATGCAATAGTTGAAGGGCATGTTGCTGCAGCAGCGCTTGATGTTCAGGAAGTGGAACCCAACTTCACTAAGAAACCCGAAGAGCAGGATTACTGGAATCCGCTTCTTGATTTGGATAACGTAGTATTTACACCCCATCTTGGTGCCTCGACAAAAGAAGCCAGTGTAAATGTAAGTATAGGTGTTGCAAAGCTGGTTGAAGGTGTTCTGAATGGCGAGCTGGTACCCGCTGTTAATATGCCTCCGGTATCTGGGGATATAAACCAGTTGAGACCATATATCGATTTAGCCGAAAAACTGGGTAGTATCTATTACCAGGCTGAAAAAGACAGGGTTACGAAGATAGAAGTTGTATACAGCGGTGATGTTGCAAACATGGCTACAAAAGCCATAACCCTTTCGGCTGTAAAAGGATTCCTGAACAGTGCAGGAGATCCTGACGTTACTTATATAAATGCTGAACTGAAACTAAAGGAGCTTGGCGTGAAACTGGTTGAAAGCAAAAGCTCTCACATTGATAAATATACCAACCTTATTACAGTTAAATTTACCACAGCGAATAAGGATCTGGCGGTATCAGGAACGGTATTTGCCAAAGATGTTATCCGTATTGTTGACTTCTTCGGATATAAGCTTGATTTTGAACCCACACCTCATGTCATTGCTCTTCAGAACATTGACGTTCCCGGAATAATCGGAAAGGTTGGTACACTGCTTGGAGCAAATAACATTAACATAGCAGCAATGCAATGGAGCCGTAACAGAAGAGGGGAAAAGGCCGTATCATTTGTAAGCGTCGATGCTGAAATTTCTGATGATATACTGAAACAGCTGCTTAAGATCGATGGAATATTAAAAGCTTCAAGACTTAATTTTTAATTGGTCCATGTACTTATACTGCTGGGTTATAATGCAAAGGTCGGCTAATCAACCGGCCTTTTATTATTGTCGAAAATGGTATATTATTTTATTATGCTAAAAATACTTGTATAGGATCTATAATTTAATTTTGGAGGTTTTATATGCCGGTTAAAGTAGGATGCATATCCCTTGGTTGTCCGAAAAACCTTGTGGATAGTGAAATAATGCTTGGAATGTTGGATAAAAATGATTACGAAGTTACAACAGATATGCAAAAGGCCGATGCAATTATAGTTAATACATGCGCCTTTATAGACGATGCTAAGGAAGAGGCAATTGATGCAATATTAAATGCTTCTCTGTATAAAAAAACCGGAAACCTGAAGGTACTTATCGTTACGGGCTGTATGGCTCAACGGTATAAGGATGAAATTATAAAGGAAATTCCCGAAGTTGACGCAGTTGTCGGAACGGGAAATGTTCATGAAATTCAGAATGTAATCAATGAACACATAAAAGGTAGCGGTCAAAACAGGGTTTTTGTAAATGATCCGAAAGATGTGGATTACCTTGATAATCTTCGGATGTTGTCGCAGGCGGGTGCTTCCCAGTATCTTAAAATAGCCGAAGGATGCAGTAACCATTGCACATACTGTATTATTCCATACTTGCGCGGGCCATTCAGAAGCAGAACCATTGAAAGTATTGTTAACGAGGCCCAAAACCTGGTAAATGCCGGAGCAAGGGAGCTTATCCTTATAGCCCAGGATGTCAGCAAGTACGGTGAAGACAGGTATGGTGAATACAAACTTGTTGAACTTATAAGGAAACTGTCGGATATTGAAGAATTAAAATGGATTCGGCTGTTATACTGTTATCCTGAAAGAATAACCGATGAGCTTATTGATGAGTTCAAGCGTAACCCAAAACTATTGAAATACCTTGATATTCCGATTCAGCATGCATCGGACAGGATACTTAAAGCCATGGGGAGAAAAACCGAAAGGCAGAAATTAATTGAACTTATCAGAAAACTTCGCTCCGAAATACCGGAAATTATCCTCAGAACAACCCTGATAACCGGTTTCCCGGGTGAAACTGACGAGGATTTTGAAATCCTGAAAGATTTTATTGCAGAGTATCCTTTTGACAGGCTGGGCGTTTTTGCGTATTCCCGCGAAGAAGGCACTCCTGCTGCAAAAATGAAAAACCAGGTAGAGGAGCGGGTAAAGCACCGGCGCAGGGAGGAAATACTGTCAGTTCAAAATGATGTAGTATTGCCTCTAATAAAAAAGAGGGTTGGTAAGGTATTTGAAGTAATAGTTGAAGGCGTTGCAGACGATGGTATTTTTTATTATGGACGTTCCTATGGTGAGGCTCCTGAAATTGATCCTGTAATATACTTTACGTCGCCTGAACCTTTGGAAACAGGCTCTTTTGTTAACATAAGAATTCTGAACGTAGATCAGATGGAGCTGATCGGAGAAGTCATATCCGATTAGTCAGGCCGTAAAGAGAGGAGTGTTGCTATGAATCTTCCCAATAAGCTAACTATATTCAGGATTATATTAATACCTGTTTTTTTGATTTTAATTTTGCCTGTATATAACGGGAAAACTCTTTTTTCAATTCCTTTGGAAACAGGCAGGGTTATTGCCGCGATTATATTTGTCATAGCTTCATTTACCGATTACCTGGATGGTGCAATTGCGCGTAAGAGCAATACTGTTACCACGTTTGGAAAGTTTTTGGATCCTATCGCGGACAAACTGCTTGTAACATCAGCATTGATGGCTCTTATTCAACTGGGGGATATTTCTGCCTGGGCAGCCGTCATTATAATTGCAAGGGAATTTATTGTTTCCGGTATTCGCATCATTGCGGCAAATGACGGAGTTGTAATAGCTGCGAGCAATTTGGGAAAAGCAAAGACCTTTATTCAGATGCTGGCAATTTTCTTTATTCTTTTGCGTAATTTTCCGTTCTCGTATTTCACGGGTATTCCTGTAGGGCAGGTATTGCTTTGGATTGCGGTTATTCTGACCGTCTATTCCGGATATGATTATTTAAAGGTTAATTGGGACAGAATTATGAACTGATCACGATAAATTTGACAATTAATAAATAAATTATTGCATTCTCGAATAAAATATTATATACTCTTATCAACAGGATATATTACTAGGTAATAAATCCTGAAAACGGAAGCAGGGTGTTTTTGTTGAATAAAAGTTCGAAGGCTAAAAAGGAAAGACACAAACGACTTTTAGAGATCATAAAAGAAGATCCGTTTATGACAGATGAGGATATTGCTGAGTACCTTGAAGTCAGCGTCCCGACGGTCAGACTGGACAGACTGGAGCTGGGTATTCCTGAGCTTCGCCAAAGAATCCGCGAAGTTGCTTCATTAAATCATCAAAAAGTTAAAGCTTTGCACGCGGATGAAATTGTCGGGGAAATAGTGGAAATCAAACTTGGTGAGAGCGGTGTTTCAATTTTAGATACAACAGAGGAAATGGTATTTTCGCAATCCAAAATCGTACGTGGGCATTACATATATTCACTGGCGGAATCACTGGCCATTGCTGTTATTGATGCCGAAGTTGCCCTTGTGGGAGTGGCCAATATAAAATATAAAATCCCTGTTCACGCAGGTTCAAAGCTAATGGCAAAAGCAACTGTGAAGAGATCGCGAAACAGAAGTTATATTGTGTGGGTGTTTATCTACCACAAGCGGAATGAAGTTTTCAGGGGCAAATTCATTCTGGTATCAATTGAAGACAATAAAGCCATTGAACCCTCAGAAACATAAAACTTTAAGTCAGTCTACAAATTACAACCATCTATGGAAGGACTGAGTGCAGATGAGAATCATGGTAGACGCAATGGGTGGGGATAATGCGCCCGAAGAGATAGTAAAAGGCTGTGTTGAAGCGCTGAAATTGAAAGACGGATTTGATATTGAGCTTATCGGCATCGAAGATGAGATTAGAAAATATTTAAATAAATACAACTGCAACAGCAGCCGTATTTCGATAACGCATGCGCCGGAGGTTATATACAACGACGACAAACCTACCGAAGCCATACGTCATAAAAAAGATTCGTCGATGGTAACAGGACTTAGGAAAATACGGGATAATGAAGGTGAAATTTTTATATCAGCAGGCAGCACAGGTGCATTGCTTGCAGGAACTTTGCTGGTAGCAGGCAGAATAGAGGGTGTTTTAAGGCCTGCCCTTGCGCCTGTTGTACCGTCAATGGCCGGAGGTACTATGATTGTGGATGCAGGAATGAATACCCAATGCAGGCCGATAAATTACGTCCAGTTTGCAATTATGGGTTCTGTGTATATGCAGCAGGTTTACAAAAAAGAAAGCCCACGGGTTGGACTTGTAAATGTAGGGACCGAAGATGAAAAGGGCAATGACACTCTGCGGGAAGCTTTGGTTTTACTAAGGAAAAGCGGGTTAAATTTCATCGGAAATATTGAAGGAAGGGACATTGCCGAAGGAAAGGTTGACGTGGCTGTCTGTGACGGTTTTACCGGCAATGCAATGCTGAAAATGATGGAAGGTACGGGAAAATACTTTTTCCATCATATGAAACGAATTTTTAACAGCAGCTTCTTTTCAAAACTATCGGCTCTTTTGGTAAAAGCGCATCTGAAGAAATTAAAAGACAGCGTTGATCCTGAAACCGCGGGGGGTACACCAATACTTGGAGCGAATGGATTAATTTTTAAATGTCATGGCAACAGCGGGGCTAAGGCAATAAGAAATACCATAATAAATGCATATGGTATTTCCAGCAGCGGTTTTATCGAAAAAATTAAAGAAAGGATTTCAAGTATGGAGGTTTAATTCATGGTTGATTTTGGCATAGGCGTCCTGGGCACTGGTAAGTATCTGCCTGACAGAATTCTAACCAATGAGGATCTGGAAAAAATGGTTGATACATCAGATGAATGGATAGTAAGGCGTACCGGCATGAAAAAAAGGCACCTTCTTGATGAGAACACCCCGTCATATGTAATGGGGGCCGAAGCTGCCAAACTTGCTATTGAGGATGCAGGATTAACCCCGATGGATATTGATTTGATTATTGTCACGACAGAAGCACCCGATTACCTTTCACCTTCAATGGCATGTTTGATTCAAAAAGAAATTAAGGCCGAAAATGCGGCAGCATTTGATGTGAACGCAGCATGCACTGGTTTTGTATATGCAGTGACCATTGCCCAGCAATTTATACAGACAGGTTATTACAAACATGTTTTGATTGTTTCAAATGAAGGGTTAAGCCGCATTGTGGACTGGAAAGACAGGAGTACGTGTGTTTTGTTCGGTGATGCGGCAGGCGCGGTAGTTTTAGGAAGAGTAGATAAAGAATACGGGTTAAAGGAAAGCTACCTTGCCTCGTTCGGAAATCTTGGCCATAACCTGACAATTCCATGCTGTTATATTTCTGAAGAAGACAGACAAAAAAGAAGTGAAGGGAAAGAACGGGTGGTGTGGCAGGACGGCAGTGAGGTATTTACATTTGCTGTAAGAGCAATGGCTGATTCGATAAGAACGGTCATTGAAAAAGCCAATATTTCAATGGAAGATGTTGATCTGATAATACCTCATCAGGCTAACCTGAGAATAATCAACGGGGCGGCGAAGAGACTGGATGTTGGCGAGGATAAAATATCGGTTATATTGCATGAGACAGGTAATATATCGTCTGCTTCAGTTCCTGTTGCACTGGACATGGAAAGCAAAAGCGGCAGGCTTAAAAAAGGAGATACCGTGGTTTTAGTCGCTTTTGGCGGTGGACTTACCTGTGGTTCGATCCTTTTAACATGGGGGAAATAGTTTAGTTACGGAGGTATGGGATGAGTAAAGTAGCATTTGTTTTTCCGGGGCAGGGAGCTCAATATATTGGAATGGCGAAGGAAATATGCAGCCAATACCCTGAATCTGCCCAAGTTTTTAAAGAAGCTTCTGAAGCACTCGGCTTTGATATTGAAGATATGGTGTTTAACGGTGACGAGGAAACATTAAGAATAACCGAAAATACCCAACCTGCGATAGTCACTGCAAGCATTGCATGCCTTAAGCCCCTTATGAAGGAGGGAATTAATGCCGATTTTACTGCAGGCTTAAGCCTTGGAGAATATGCCGCCCATGTATATTCAGGTACTTTTTCATTTGAAGATGCAGTAAGGCTTTTACGAAAGCGCGGAAGGTTTATGCAGGAGGCAGTTCCTCTCGGCGTAGGTTCCATGGTGGCAATATTAGGCCTTTCAAGGGAACAAGTACTGGATGCATGTGCTCAGGCAAGGGAAGAAGGGGTTGTAGAACCGGCCAACTTTAATTGCCCGGGACAGATTGTAATATCAGGAGAGGCAAAAGCTGTTGAAAAAGCCCAGGCAATTGCCATTGAACTGGGTGCGAAAAGAGCAGTGCCGTTGGCTGTAAGCGCTCCGTTCCATTGTAGTTTATTGGTTTCTGCCGGTGAAAAATTAAAGGCAGAACTTGAGCAAGTGGAGTTACACGAAATGAAAGTGCCTGTTGTTGCAAATGTTAATGGTGAAATTGTACCGTCTGTCGACTATGTAAGGGAATCATTGTATAAGCAGGTGTCGAGCCCTGTTTTGTGGGAAGACTGTGTAAGAACAATGATTGGAAAAGGTGTGGACACATTTGTTGAAATTGGTCCTGGAAAAGTACTTAGCGGGTTCATAAAGAAAATTGACAAGAACGTAAAAACGCTTAATGTGGAAGATTTGGCTTCTCTTGAAAATACATTGCGGGAGTTGGCTTAAGATTTAATATCAAGGTTTTTATGTTTAGTATATCGTATATAAAAGGAGTGGTACCGGGATGGATTTTACAGGTAAAACCGTTGTTGTTACCGGATCAAGCAGGGGAATCGGAAAGGCAATAGCTGAAAAATTTGCCATGCTTGGAGCCAATGTGGTCATTAACGGTACTTCGAAAACCATTTTTGAAACCGAGAAAGAGTTTGCCGAAAAAGGCTTTAGCGTTAAAGCTTTTGAAGGCGATATAAGCGTTGCTGAAAATGCAAAGGCTCTTATAGATTTTGCAGTGGAAACCTTTGGCACAGTTGACGTTTTGGTCAATAATGCAGGCATAACCAGGGATAAGCTGCTGGCCAGAATGAGCGATGAGGATTGGGCTGCCGTCCTTGACGTGAACCTGAAAAGTGCGTTTTTATGTACGAAAGCTGTAACCAGAATTATGATGAAGCAAAAGCACGGGGCAATAATCAATATTTCCTCGGTAGTGGGAGTTACGGGAAATGCAGGGCAGGCAAATTACGCAGCATCAAAAGCAGGTTTGATAGGTTTTACGAAGTCTGTTGCCAAGGAACTTGGTTCATGGGGAATAACCTGCAATGCGGTAGCTCCCGGATTTATTGAAACCGACATGACCAGCCTGTTATCCGATGAGATAAGGGAAAAGTTCGTTAATGCAATACCGCTCAGGAGGGCCGGGACTCCTTCTGAAGTGGCTGATGCAGTATGTTTCCTGTCTTCGGATTTGGCTAAATATATAACCGGGCAAGTAATCCATATTGACGGTGGAATGGTTATGTAATATTATCTTAGTTGAATGAAATACTATAGCATATGATTCCTGTCTGGAAGGGGGTGAAAAGTGTGGTATTTGAGAAAGTTAAGGAAATTATCGTAGATCAGCTTGGCGTAGACGAAAGCGAGGTAACAATGGAAGCCTCCTTCATCGATGATTTAGGGGCTGACTCTCTTGATATTGTAGAATTGATTATGGCTTTGGAAGAAGAATTTGACCTGGAAATACCAGACAAGGAAGCTGAGAAAATTACAACGGTCGGAGATGCTGTTGAATATATTAAAGCTCACTCCTGACTCTAAAGTTGAATAAAAAAAGTCCCACAATCGGTGGGGCTTTTTTTATGATACCGGTTATATATTTTCTGAAACTCAATTACCTATAAGAGGTTTAGGGAGGATGTTTGAATGGCAAGACGTGTAGTAATAACAGGAACAGGCGTAATACATGCTCTTGGAAAAGATACGGCAACATTCTGGAATGCAATAAAAGAAGGGAAAAACGGAATATCAAAAGTTACAAAGTTTGACTGCAGTATGCTGGAAACAAAGGTTGCCTCTGAAATCACGGATTTTGATCCAACCTTATATATGGATAAAAAAGAAGCCAAAAGAATGGATCAGTTCACTCAATATGCAATGGCGGCTACATCTATGGCAATAAAAGAAGCAGGCCTTGATGTTTCAAAAGAAGATCCTTTTCGGGTTGGTGTTTTGATTGGCTCGGGAATAGGTGGAATACAGACGCTGGAAGAGCAAAAGCAAACTCTTATGGAAAAAGGTCCTTCACGGGTAAGCCCGTTCTTTGTCCCGATGATGATTGCAAACATGGCATCAGGACAGGTGGCAATAAGGTTTGGTTTTTGCGGATACAACGAGTGTGTGACAACTGCATGCGCAACAGCAAACAACGCTATAGGAGATGCTTTTCATGTTATTCGCAATGGTCTTGCTGATGTTATGATTACAGGTGGAGCCGAGGCAGCTTTAACACAGTTGTCCTTTGCAGGGTTTGCTTCAGCAAAGGCGATGGCAACCGATCCGAACCCTGAAACTGCTTGCAGGCCTTTTGATAAGGACCGTAACGGATTTGTTATGGGTGAAGGAGCCGGCATACTTGTTATTGAAGAGCTTGAACATGCTCTAAAAAGAGGAGCTAATATTATAGCCGAAATTGTCGGGTACGGATGTACATGCGATGCTTATCACATTACGGCGCCTCATCCCGATGGAATCGGCGGAATAAAGGCAATGCAATTTGCCTTGCAGGATGCAGGGATAAGACCTGAAGACATTGATTATATTAACGCCCATGGAACATCTACTCCTCTGAATGATCCATCAGAAACCAGAGTTATAAAGAAGGTTTTTGGCGAGCATGCCTATAAACTGGCCGTAAGTTCAACAAAATCCATGACAGGGCATCTGCTGGGTGCAGCAGGAGGCATAGAAGCAGTTATTACGGCAATGGCTATAAAGGAAGGATTCCTCCCGCCAACAATTAATTTGGATACACCTGATGAAGAATGTGATTTGGATTATGTACCCAAAAAGGGCAGGAAGAAAGAGATTCGTTATGCATTATCCAATGCTTTGGGATTTGGAGGGCATAACGCTGTTATAGTACTTAAAAAATATGAGTGATGATAAGGCTCGCCACAGCAATAAGCTGTGACGGGCTTTTGGACTTTCCCTAAAAGGAGGTTGACGGTTTGAGAAATACCGATTTGGAACGGATTAAAAAGCTGGAAAACAACATTGGATATGTTTATAAAGATAAAAACAAAGCATTGCAGGCCATCATTCATAGTTCCTATGCGTATGAGCACAGGCATGAAGGGCTTGGCAGCAATGAAAGACTTGAATTTCTTGGGGATTCGGTTTTAAACTTCCTTATAACAAACAAGCTGTTTAAAGAAGTTTCCGACATGCCTGAAGGTGAAATGTCAAAGCTGAGGGCTTCAGTCGTATCAGAAGCATCTTTATCCCACTGTGCCAGATTATTGAATATCGGTGATGTCTTGCTGCTTGGAAAAGGCGAAGAAATAATGGGTGGGAGGAAACGCCCGTCAATACTTGCAGATGCTGTGGAAGCAATTATTGGCAGCGTTTATCTTGACGGCGGTTTAGAAGCTGCCGAGGAATTTGTGAACCGTTTTCTCAATGAAAATTATGAAAAAGCTATAAATGGCACGCTTTTCCGCGACTACAAGACAAAACTCCAGGAAGAGGTTCAAAAAGGAAGCAATTGCAATATAAAATACTCGGTTATAGAAGAAAAAGGCCCTGATCACGACAAGGTGTTTACTGTAGCGGTATATGTTAATGGAGAGCAAATGGGGCAGGGAACAGGAAAAACAAAAAAAGAGGCAGAACAGAAAGCTGCAGGGGATGCATTAACCAGGATTAAAGCAGAGGCTTTGGAATTATGAGCAGGCATATAAATATTCCCGTTTTCATACCCCATGAGGGATGCCCTAATGATTGCATCTTCTGTAATCAAAGAAAAATAAGCGGTTTCGTCCATGCTCCTGATGAGCAGGAAATCAGGAGAATTATTGAGGAGCATCTTGAAACAGCCGGTTCAGAAGATTATTGTGAAATAGCTTTTTTTGGAGGGAGCTTCACAGGCCTTCCGGAATTTCAACAGGAAAAATACCTTAAAATTGCCTACCGTTATGTAAAAGAAGGCAAAGTTAAGGGAATCAGGCTGTCAACCAGGCCAGACTATATTAATGAGAGAATACTGGATCTTTTGGAAGAGTACTCGGTTAAAGTTATAGAGCTGGGGATTCAGAGCCTGGATGAACAAGTATTGAAAAAGAGCCTTAGAAATTATCCGCCCGAAGTGGCCATATCGGCCTGCAAAATGGTAAAAGAGCGGGGTTTTTCGCTTGGGGTCCAGACAATGATTGGACTTCCCGGAGATACGTTAAAAAAAAGCATTGACACAGCCAAAAAGCTTATAGAGCTTAAGCCTGACATGGTTCGCATTTATCCTACGCTGGTTATAAGCGGTACCTCTCTTGAACAGGAATACCTGAATAACAGATACAGTCCGTTGTCACTTGACGATGCGGTTTTTTGGTGCAGTATTTTAGTACCGATGTATGAAAATGCCAATGTAAGGGTTTTAAGAATCGGGCTTCAGGATATGGATGAACTAAGAAGAAAAAATGAAGTTGTTGCAGGTCCTGTCCATCCTGCATTTGGGGCTCTTGTTTACTCGAGTATCTGGTTGGATCGAATCAGAGACAGACTTGAAAACATGGATATAAGTAAAAAAAAGCTTATAATCCATGTTGCGCCTTCAGAGGTGTCGCCGGTAATAGGCCAGAATAAACGAAATATTAGTTTTTTAAAAGAGAATTACAGGTTTGACGATGTGAAAGTAATAGGGGACATGAACTCCAAAAAAGCTTTGGAGTTTGAATTCAGGGATTAATACCGTATGAGTTGTCATATAAAATCATATCAGTTATTTCAGGTTTCGTAATAATTACCACAATGGAAAACAGCCGGGCGGCATAATATTAAATTTCGGTAAATTTGCCGCCTGATGCATATACAATTGCAGCACCCAGTGCAGTGGCATATTCTGCATGCTCAGGTATATGAAATTTTACAGGATGGATTTTAGTCAAGCCATCAAAAATATCACGGGATTGCGGAACATTTGTAAGATTTCCTGTCAGGACAATGTCTTTCGTTCCATCAGTGCGTGCCGCAAAAACGGACATTACACCTATTACCTGGAACACCAGGTTGATAATCCCGAGGGCAATATCGGTTTTTGTTGCAAGGTCGCTTATTTTCCCGAAATTTGATGCGGTTGATTCGGGCGGGAGACCAACTATTTCTTTGTTTGTAATATCCTTAATAAACAAGTCAACATTCTCCAGATTTCCTCCCCTGGCCATTCCAATCAGATCATCAAAATGCCGGATGTTTAACATCCTGTTTGACAATCCCAGTAAAGTGCCGCCACCAACACCTGTTCCTCCAAGATGTTTTACAATTCCGTTTTTTTCGGCTTTCACAAAGGCAGTGCCCGTTCCCATGCTTACAATAATTGCGCTTGAAAGACCCGAAAGGAAAAGACCGCCCATTCCAATCGCATAGAATTCCTCAACCTTTCCGGTGGGAATTTGGTAAATTCGCTCTTTTACATATGACGACCCCACGCCTGTGATCATAACATAAGAGATGTCTGTAAGCTGCAGGTTGTTTACGGTGACAAATTTGCCAAATGCTCCATACAATGAGGAAATTGGGTCGGTTGCGCGTACAAGTATCGGGCTTATAATTTTATTTTCATAAAATCCTGTTATTTTTGTAGTACTTCCTCCAATATCAATTCCAAGAATCATACAATCATACTCCTGATTTATTTAATAAGGTGAAACATCATCCATCATATTAAATTCTTATTTAATTTAACTGATGATAAAAAGTTCCGGATTGTTCAATTCCGTATCCTGCGTATAGCAAATACCGCAGGGATGCACAATAAAATTGAAGCAATAACTTCGGCAATATAATTTGGTATTGCGGATAAAAAGATATATGCAGGGCTGGTTGTTTCAGGCAAGCCAAGCATGGATATCAGAGAGGCAATATATTTCTTAGCATAGAGAATGTAAATCATCCCTAATACACCCACGGTATTTGCAGTGGTGGACAAAACCGCAGATACACCAATGGATATTACAGTACGTTTACTGCCCAGTGCCTTATCCAATGAATGGCAGACATAATATGCCACTACACCAACCAGGATTCTTGGCAGTACCGAAACCAATGGGTTCAGGAAAGCAAAGGCTATAGGCAGCGGTGAAACAGCAGCGGTATAAAAACTTGACAGCCCGAACACCAAGCCAATGAATGCTCCGATTATGGGGCCTTCCAATATACCGCCTATTATTACGGGTATGTGCATTAGTGTGATCTGAACCGCAAGACCGGGTAAATAGATATACCCTAAAGGAGTGAAGTTAAGAACAATTGACAATGCTGAAAGAATGCCTGCAATGGCAACCTTTCTTGTGGTAAACCTTGATTTGACATTTCCGCTATTCATTTTTACAGCCTCCGTTCTTATTCCGTAATGGATATAAGCCGAATAAATATAAAACAATATATTTAATTTTTGTCCGGTTTCTCTAAAAGAATACCGGCATATAAAATTATACCATCAACATAACACTTTTTTCATTATTGAAATGTCTGCTTTATAAATTGATTTTAATTTTTATCTTGTGTATAATTGTTTCAATCAACGGGAACTTTTTACAGCAGGGGCTTTATGCCTGTAAAACTATAATGAATTTATAACCGGGTATGTGATAAACGGTTTATGTGAGGGCATGATTTTTATGAAAGAAATACATGTAAGCAGAATAACGGATTGCGTTGAAAAGCTATGCATTGATGCTAATTACAATTTAAATCCAGATATTTATGAATCTATAAAATCATCTTTAAGCAGTGAAACCTCAGAAAACGGCAGAACGGTGCTGGATATTCTGATAAAGAATGCCGATATCGCAAAGAATGAGAAGATTGCCATTTGCCAGGACACAGGTATGGCTGTGGTATTTCTCGAAATCGGGCAGGACGTACACATTGTTGGTGGAGGCCTTTATGACGCAGTCAATGAAGGTGTTCGCAGAGGATATAAAAAAGGCTGTTTAAGGGCATCGGTGGTGAAACATCCGCTGAAGCGTGTGAATACCGGTGACAATACTCCGGCAGTTATTTATACCGATATCGTTGAAGGCGGCAAAATAAAAATTGATGTTGCTCCAAAGGGGTTTGGAAGCGAGAACATGAGTGCTGTAAAAATGCTCAAACCTTCGGATGGAGTTGCCTGTGTCAGGGAGTTTATAATTAAAACCGTCAGCGATGCAGGCCCAAATCCTTGTCCACCCGTTATTGTCGGTGTTGGTATAGGCGGAACAATGGAGAAAGCGGCGCTTCTTTCAAAAAAGGCGTTGCTGAGGCCTGTCGGTTCAGTATCCGAAGATCCGGATATTGCTGAACTGGAAAAGGAAATCCTGGCACAGATAAATAAGCTGGGGATTGGGCCCGGCGGCCTTGGGGGTAACACCACTGCGCTTAGTGTGAATATTGAAGTTTATCCGACTCATATAGCCGGTTTGCCTGTGGCAGTCAATATAGGATGCCATGTAACGAGGCATGCTTCTGCTGTTATTGAATGAAAGGAATGTCCCAAATGGAAGAGACAAAAACAGGAACGCTTTATCTGGTTTCCACACCGATTGGCAATCTGGAGGATATAACCTTCAGAGCGTTAAAAACCCTTAAAGAAGTGGATCTGATTGCAGCTGAGGATACCAGACATTCTCTTAAGCTTTTAAATCATTTTGAAATTAAAAAGCCCCTTATCAGTTATTTTGAGCATAATAAAAATAAGAGGGGAGAAGAGTTAATAGAACATTTACTGAACGGAAAAAATGTTGCCCTTATAACCGATGCAGGTACTCCCGGAATATCCGATCCCGGCGAAGATTTGGTAAAACTCGCCATAGAAAACAATGTCAATATTACAATGGTACCGGGTTGCACCGCATCAATTATGGCTTTGGTACTGTCCGGGCTTCCATGCAGAAGATTTTCTTTTGAAGGTTTCCTGCCACATGATAAAAATGAGAGAAAGAAATTTCTGGAATCAGTCCGCAGAGAAGACAGAACAATGGTTTTCTATATATCTCCCCATAATTGCTTAAGCGTATTAACAGAAATGGAAGATATTCTGGGTGACAGGAAAAGTGCCTTATGCAGAGAGCTAACAAAAAAGCATGAAGAGATAATCCGGGGGCGGTTGTCAGAAATAATTGAAATTTTGACTTCAAATAACAAGGTCAAGGGAGAAATGGTGCTGGTTATTGAAGGTGCACAGGAAGAGCAAACCGATGAATCGGAAAATTGGCTTTCTGTAAGCATAGATGAGCACATGGATTTTTATTTAAACCAGGGAATTGATAAAAAAGAAGCGATGAAAATGGTTGCCAGGGACAGAGGCATTACCAAAAGAGAAGTGTATTCGCTTTATATGCGTAAATAGCACAAAACCCGACTTTACAGTCGGGTTTTGTGCTATTTACTACTTATACATTCTTTAATTCATTCAAGCAATCTGGACAAATGTTTTTACCTTTGAATACTGTAATGCCCTTGGCATTATCACAGAAAATGCAAGCAGGTTCATATTTCTTCAGAATGATTGACTCCTCATCTACGTATATTTCGAGAGCATCCTTTTCTGCAATGTCAAGAGTTCTTCTTAACTCTATTGGTAAAACAACTCTACCCAGTTCGTCAACCTTTCTAACTATACCTGTTGACTTCATATAGTTCCACCCCCCTGAAAACAAGTTAGTCATACATTGTTCGACATATTTCTAATCTTATAGTACCATAAATACCAATAAACGTCAATGTTTTTTTGATTCGTTTCAAAATTCCAGTTAACATAGATTTACTGATACAAAGAATAGAATAAGTACCACTTAATACAATATATATCCAATTTATAACTGATAAAACAAAAATTAAAGTTTTTGTTCTAAGGTTATTTGGACAATAATATTATAATTGGGACAGGTTTTCATTGCAACAGTGTACTTAAATTTGTGAAGCATTTTTCTAGTTTTAAATAAAAGGTGTTTAACATGCTTAATTATATCTGGGTTGGAATGATTCTTATAGGTGTTCTCTGGGGGCTTGTTACCGGAAGAATGGAACAGGTAACCGAGGCGGTTATTTCAAGCTCGGAAGAAGGTATCCAGCTTGCCATTGTTCTTTCGGGTGTTATGTGTTTGTGGTCGGGGCTTATGAAAATCGCACAGAAAAGTGGTTTGGTGAATGCCATTACAAAAGCATCAAGGGATCTTTTTAAAGGATTGTTCACCGGGATTCCCGATAATCATCCGGCTATCGGAGCAATTGTTCTGTCATTTGCAGCTAATTTTCTGGGGCTTGGAAACGCTGCCACACCTCTTGGAATAAAAGCAATGGAAAACCTTCAAACCCTGAATGAAAAAAAAGACACCGCTACCGATGATATGATTCTTTTCATGGTTATAAATGCTTCATGTTTGCAGCTGATACCAACCAATGTGATTGCTCTGAGAGATGCCGCAGGTTCAAAAGATGCGGCAGGAATCCTGCCACATGTGTGGATATCTTCGCTAATATCAACAATAACAGCTATTTTGTTTTATTTCATATTCAGAAGCTTTGACAAAAGGCGGGACTCAATATGACAATTGTTATGGGCTGGCTCTCGAAAGCTGCTATACCGGGACTCATAATGATTATTCTGATTTTTGGAATTGTAAAAAAGGTACCTGTGTTTGATGCATTCCTTGATGGAGCAAAGGAAGGCCTTGATACCACAGTAAGAATTCTCCCGGTTCTTGTGGGGATCATGCTTGGAATTGAAATTCTTAGCGAGTCCGGAGCCCTTGATATGATAGTCATGCTGCTTAAACCAGTGGCCGATTTGCTGAAAATACCCGAGGAAATTCTTCCAATGGCTATTATCAGGCCTATATCAGGAAGCGCATCGCTGGGGCTTCTGAATAAACAACTGAAAGAATACGGACCTGACTCGTTAATCGGCAAAACTCTGTCCGTAATTATGGGTTCAACTGAAACAATATTTTATACAATTACAGTTTATTATGGGGCGATAGGGGTGAAAAAAACAAGATACACTCTTTGGGTTGCACTTATCGCAGGTTTTGCGGGTTTAATGTCTGCAGTAATTGTATGTCGCATCCTTCAGTAAGTTTGGCGTAAAAACCTTCCATTTCTCTTTCGTCTAAGAATATTTATAATAAAGTATCTTCTGAAATTAAATTAAAATACGGGTTTAGGCCAATGTTTTTAATTTAAAATCTCTATTATTCAATATAACAATTTCGACAGCAAATAAACCAATCTTCCGTATGGTGTTTGCAATCAAGTTCTTGAAACCACCTTAAAAATTTACTATATTTGCCGGTAATCAGTGTGTCATCCCGAATATAATTTCAATGCTGGTTCAGCAAATTAAAAATTTACCTGCAACAAATTAAAAACTTCATTCATATTATCAGGAACATGTTGTTTCAACAACAATAAGGATTTGTTTGATTTTGTACCTTGTGTCCGGTTTTGTTTAATATATCATACCTTATAAAAGAAGTTATTACGTCTTAATTATGCAAAAACCCATGTGAACCTAATTATACACGGTAATGATTTTCGCTGCTTGTCTTGAATTTTAAAATAAGATAATAGATAATATATGTGGTATATTAAGTAATGGGAAAATATAGACTATATAATGGTTTGAGGTTTAGTATGAATAATAAAACGCGAATTCTCATTGTTGACGACGATACTAATATATGCCAGCTGTTAAAGCTTTATCTTGATAAAGAAGGATATGAAAACCTTGCTGTACATAACGGAAAGCAGGCGCTTGAAGCATTCAGGGACTTTACCCCAAATCTTGTTATTCTTGATATAATGCTTCCCGGAATGGATGGGTGGCAGGTTTGCAGGGAAATACGCAAATTCAGCAGTATACCGATTATAATGTTATCAGCAAGGGATGAGACATTCGATAAAGTACTTGGACTTGAACTTGGTGCCGACGATTATGTTGCAAAACCTTTCGAGCCGAAAGAGCTTATTGCAAGAATTAAAGCTGTATTGAGAAGATATGACAGGCAGGATAATTCGCAGGAACAGCTTATTTTTCCAGGGCTTGTTGTTAACAAGTCGAACTATACCATCCGTGTCCAGGGAAAGGAAATGGAATTACCGCCTAAAGAGCTGGAATTGCTTTATTTTTTGGCATCCAACCCAAATAAGGTTTTTACCCGCGAGCAATTGCTTGAAAACGTTTGGGGGTTTGATTTTTATGGAGATACCCGTACGGTGGATGTACATGTTAAGCGCCTGAGAGAAAAGCTTGAACCGCCTGATCCTCACTGGCAGCTGAAAACCGTTTGGGGTGTTGGTTATAAGTTTGAGGTGAAATAATGTTCCGTTCTGTTTTTCATAAAATTATGGCCATTTTTTTAGTGGTACTGCTGCTTTGCTTTTCTCTGGCAGCAGTATTTTTTAATATTGCCATAAACCGTTATGTAATTGAACAGCGTACCGATGTTTTAAATGTTTATGGGAAAAGGATTCTGTCAGCCCTTGACGTTATTCTGGATAACCGTCTGGATCCAACGGCATCATTTGTATTTCAGAATTTATTGGAAGGTGTTGCCAATAATACTTCATCACTTATCTGGATTGTTGATGACAGGGGTTATCTTTTTGCATATTCATCCATACCATATCAGTTTCTTAATAAGTTAAACGAGGTTAACGGAATACTTCAGCTTCCTGATCAGAAGCAGTATGCTGTAAGCGAATCTGAAGAAATAACAAGCGAAATAGGAACCTTTCATGGTTTGTTTGAAGAGACCGGCATGAAATGGCTTACTGTAAAAATACCCTTTTACTTTCATGACATTGTGATTGGTGGCAGAGAGTTCAGGGGAAATGTTTTAATGCATACCCCGATACCTGAAATACAGAAAAGCGGTTATACCATTTTCAGCCTGTTAGTGCCTGCCATATTAATTTCATTGGTTCTTTCCTACATCCTGGTTTATATATTGTCAAAAAGAATTATAAACCCGTTAAAGCAAATAACCGACGCTGCCAGGAGAATATCTTCAGGGGACTGGAAGACAAGAATACATCTTAAGGGAAATGATGAGATTACCGTTTTGGCAGACAGTTTTAACCAGATGGTGGATAACCTGGAAAATCTCGAAAAGATGCGAAGGGATTTTATTGCCAACGTTTCTCATGAGCTCCGTACACCAATGACTTCAATAAAAGGCTTTATTGAGGGCATACTTGACGGCACCATACCAGAAGATAAGCAGGAATATTATTTAAATATTGTGAAAGAGGAAGTAAAACGCCTGCATCGCCTTGTTTGCGATCTGCTTGACATTGCAAGAATGGAATCGGGTGAAACAAAGGTAAACATAACTGAGTTTGATATATGCGAAGTCATCAGGTTAAGTGTTATTCAGCTTCAACAATTCATTGAAGAAAAAAATATAAATTTCAGGGCAAACTTTGAGCAGGAAACCATGTATGTTTATGCCGACAAGGATGCAATACAAAGAGTGATGATCAATCTTATCCATAATGCCATTAAATTCACTCCGGAAGAGGGGAATATAACGGTATCTGTACGGAATATAAAAGGAAAAGCCGAGATTACAGTGTCCGACACCGGTCAGGGAATACCTGCCGAGGACATCCCGTTTGTATTTGATCGCTTCCACAAAGCCGATAAATCAAGGGGGCAGGATAAGACAAGCGTGGGACTTGGTCTTTATATAGTAAAGAACATCTTAAAAACGCATAATGAAAATATAACCGTCGAAAGTGAATACGGGAAGGGAACAACCTTTACGTTTTATCTTCCGCTGGTCTGATATAGTTAAATAAAAAAGCCCGGAAAACTTTTTCCGGGCAAATCAGACTGATATTCTAGTATGCGTAAATCATGTTACCGGATTTTAATGCGATTTTCTTTGACCAGAGCCATTTGTTTGTGGCAGTGTTGTCAAAAAAGTACAATGCGCCGTTTGTAGGGTCAACACCGTTTAAAGCATCATAAGCTGCCTTAACTGCTTCCTGTGACGCCGGCTTGTTTATCATGCCGTTTTGCACAGGCGTAAACTGATAATATCCGTATGATTTTTCATAAATTACACCACTAATTGTATTTGGAAAATCTGAATCCTTTACGCGGTTTACTACAACAGCTCCTACTCCTACTTTTGCAGTATATGGCTGGTTGTTAGCTTCTGCGGTTATAAGTCTTGCAAGAAGGTCAAGATCGCTCTGGGTATATGGTATCGCACCATTATTTGCTGTTGCTGTTGATGTAGCACTCAAAGTTGTGGTGCCGGATGCCGGCCTGGGAATTATCAGGTTCTGTCCGACGTATATTACGTCATCCCATTTGCCATTGGCCTTTCTTAAAGAATTCAGTGAGATCCCGTATTTTTTTGCAATCAGGTATAAGCTATCACCTTTTTGTACTGTATATACATCAGCCGAAATGTTAAGTTTCTGACCAGGATATATTACAGTACTTTTTAGCCCGTTTTGACTCATAATGGTGCTTGATGTTGTTCCGAAAAGCTGTCCGATTGTGTAAAGAGAATCGCCTTTCACAACTGTATAAGTGGCTGCACTGGAAAGAGTCGGAACTAAAGATGATAATACCAGCACTGCAAAAAATACCTTTGCTTTTTTATTCATTCTTTCTCCTCCTTATTAGCCTCCGAGGTTAGTTGACGGGTTTGGGCCGAGGCGCCCTACTTTATCTGAAATAAAGATTCACCCCAAAGTTATCCCCCGTATTCCTGTGAAGGAAATTCGGCATTTTTATGCCCATCATTTTAACAGGGATGGCTGGTTATGTAAACCTGAAATATGTAGTACCGGTGGAAACAGAAGGAAAAATGTAATTTAATTAAAAAAACAATTCACAAATTATTCATACTGATGTAAAAAATCTTGATTAGAATAAAAGCGTAAAATGAAAATATATAATAATAAGTTTGTAAAGGATGTTAACCCGAATATACATAATCAAATGAAAGGAGAGATCATGATGAGTGAATTCAATAATAACAATTACTATGAAACCGAAAATAATACCAATAGCAATAATTCATACTCATACCAGGGTTATTCAAATAATCAGCAAGATTCCAACCCGTACTACAGTTATTATAGCTCTTATAACCAAAATAGTTCTTATAATCAGAACAGTTCTTATAACCAGAACTATGACGACCTGAAGACGTCTTCTTTTTATTCAGAGCGCTATGATAAGCCACGCAAGGGTAAAATACGGGAAATGATATTGCCTTTGCTGATTGTAGCTCTTATTAGCTCTGTTATTGGCGGAGCTTTGGTCGGAGCCTGGTTCCAGTTCGGTGCTCCTGCACTGGCAGAGAATAATAAACCATCGAACAGCAAATCTCAAACCGAATTGCAACAGGTTAAGCAGATTGAAATTGTTAACAATATCGAATCTCCTGCAACAGCTATTGCAGAAAAGGTCAGTCCTTCAATTGTTGGCATCCAGGTTAATTATTATGTGCAGGATTTTTGGTTCGGCTCACAACAAAGCAGTGGTTCTGGTTCGGGTATAATAATAAGAAGTGACGGGTACATCCTTACTAATAACCATGTTATTGAAGATGCTATAGATTCAAATAATAAAATTGCAAAGGGAGCTTCAATCCAGGTCATACTTCCCAACCAGCCAGATCAATATTACAATGCCACGGTTATTGGACGGGATGAAAAAACAGATATTGCGGTACTTAAAATTGATTTGTCCGAATTGCCTGCTGTTGATATTGGAAACTCCGACGAACTGAAAGTAGGAGAACTGGCAGTGGCAATAGGCAACCCTGCAGGTCTTGAGTTTATGGGCTCTGTCACACAGGGGATAATAAGCGGGTTAAACCGTGAAATACAGGTCGCAACAGGAAAGACACTGAAAGTTATTCAGACCGATGCGGCAATTAATCCCGGAAACAGCGGGGGAGCACTGGTTAATGCAAAAGGAGAAGTTATCGGAGTAAACACCGTTAAAATAAGCGGTTCAAATTATGAAGGACTGGGATTTGCAATTCCGATTAACACAGCTATGGAAATAGCAAACAGCCTGATATCAGACGGATATGTCAAAGGGCGTCCCCAGTTGGGTGTTTCAATTGATACAAGATTTAATGAAGAAATGGCCGAAAGGTATAAAGTTCCTGCTGGATTGCTGGTTGCTGATGTTGCTCCTCTGAGTGCTGCATATAACGCAGGCATTAAAAAAGGAGATATCATAACCGAGTTTAACGGAGTGCCTGTTAAAACATTTAATGAGCTGGAAACAGAAAAGAACAAATACAAGGCAGGCGACGTTATAAAATTAAAGATTTACCGCATTGAAGGCTCCGATGTAACAAAAGGGCAATATCTGGATATAGAACTTGCTCTTGGCGAGGATAAGGGATAACCGTTTTCACTGGAAAATATTTAAAAAGGCGATCATTATCGCCTTTTTTTATTAGTACACCAGGCAATGATAAATCATCTGATACGCCGGTTACATTTAATTTCCTCTCTGATTAACCAGTTTTTATTGAACTATTTTATAAAATATGGTAGATTAATTTTGATGGGTTAATTAACAGTGGTAATCTGTGTTAATGATATAAGGGGGATACCTCTATGAATTGCTATGTTCATGCCGAAAAGGAAGCAATAGGTACATGCGTTGGCTGTGGGAAATTTATCTGCAAAGAGTGCTGTATTGAAATAAAAGGAAAGTATTACTGTAAAAACTGTGTAAATGAGCTTGTAATTGAACGCGAAAGAAAGATTGAGAAACTGGAAGACTCAAATAAGCAGCATCAAACAATGGTGTTTATGAATGCCGGCGGGGGCGGAGGAGCAAGCAGCAGTAGCAGCAGTAGCAGTTCCTCAAGCAGTGTGGCTGCGCAACCAACACCTTCTGCAAGGGCTGTTCCGGTTAAAAGCAAAATTGCAGCGGGGTTGCTGGCAATTTTCCTTGGATGTATTGGAGCGCATAAGTTTTATCTGGGAAAACCTCTAATGGGTCTTTTGTACCTGATATTCTGCTGGACAGGAATACCCGCAATAGTTGGGCTTGTTGAAGGTATAATATATCTGTCAAAAAGTGATGCGGAGTTTGCTGCAAAATACGGTGCTAAATATTTTTAGTACATAAAGGAAACGAGCGGCAACGTTGATGATAAAAAGCATTCATTTGTTTAATTCTTTAATTTTGATTTACAATCCGATGAAAATAAGTGTATTATTTATTATGTGTATTTTTAGCCATGAAGCTGAAAATACACTTTATTATTTATAGCCTTTAAGAGTCAGAATGAGGTTAAAAAGAACATCTTTGAGCTTTAAATTTTACAGTTAACATTTACATACTATAAAAAGAGAGGAATAAAAATGGCTGTTAGAAGAGTATATGTTGAGAAAAAACCCGGTTTCGATGTCAAGGCTCAGAAACTCCGGGAAGAAATAACCGAACTCCTTGAAGTAAAAGGAGTAAAAAATGTCAGGATTCTTAACCGGTATGATGTTGAAGGCATAACAGATGAAGATTATGAAAAGGCAAAATCGCTTATTTTCTCAGAACCTCCTGTCGACTTCATATATGAGGAGGATTTGCCGGCCAGGAATAATGAAAGGGTATTTGCAGTAGAATACCTGCCCGGCCAATATGATCAGCGTGCTGACAGCTGTGCCCAGTGTATTCAGCTTATATCAGGAACAGAAAGACCTGAAATCAGGGTTGCAACGGTTATAATAATTGACGGGAATATAACAGATCAGGAATTTGAAAAAATAAAGGACTATTATATAAATCCAATTGAAAGCAGGCAGGCCGGTTTGGAAAAACCGGGAACACTTCGCGAAGAATACCCGGTGCCTGACAAGGTTGACATAATAGAAGGATTTATAAGCATGGACAATGAGGAACTGGGAAAAATGATCCCGGAACTGGGACTTGCCATGTCCATGGAAGATCTCCTGTTTTGCAGGGATTATTTTAAAAATACCGAAAAGAGAAATCCTACAATTACTGAATTAAGGGTACTTGATACTTACTGGTCTGATCACTGCAGGCATACAACATTTCTGACCGAAATTGAGGGCGTTTCTTTTGATAAAGGTCCAATTTCGGAAAAAATATCCGATGTATACAATTTATACCTGGAAACACGGAAAAATATATATAAGGATAAAGATAAGCCTATTTGCCTGATGGATATTGCAACACTTGCGATGAAAGAGCTTAAAAGGACAGGTTATCTGGATGACCTGGACGAATCCGACGAAATCAATGCATGCAGTATCGTTGTCGATGTTGATGTAGACGGCAAAAAGGAACAATACCTTGTTATGTTCAAAAATGAAACCCATAACCATCCCACCGAAATAGAGCCTTTTGGCGGAGCTGCAACCTGCCTTGGAGGAGCTATCCGTGATCCGTTGTCAGGAAGGGTTTATGTATATCAGGCAATGCGTGTTACCGGAAGCGGTGATCCGAGAACTCCAATAAGCCAAACTTTGCCTGGAAAACTTCCGCAAAGAGTTATTACAACCAAGGCGGCACTTGGGTATAGTTCATACGGAAACCAGATAGGCCTTGCAACGGGCCAGGTTAATGAAATATATCACGAAGGTTATGTTGCAAAAAGAATGGAAATAGGTGCTGTTATCGGAGCAGCTCCGAAAAGCAATGTGATCAGGAAAAAACCTGAAGCAGGTGATGTTGTCATCCTTCTTGGCGGCAGAACAGGACGGGATGGATGCGGAGGTGCCACAGGATCATCAAAGGAGCATACCGAGGAGTCATTAACCAAATGTGGAGCAGAAGTCCAAAAAGGAAATCCTCCCACAGAAAGGAAAATACAACGTTTATTCAGAAATCCGAATGTTACGACGCTTATAAAGAAATGCAATGACTTTGGTGCAGGCGGGGTTTCTGTTGCCATTGGCGAACTTGCCGATGGCCTGGAAATAGATTTGGATGCGGTACCGAAAAAATATCAGGGCCTTGACGGTACAGAACTTGCAATATCGGAATCCCAGGAGAGGATGGCTGTATTGGTTGCCGGGAAGGATGCTGAAAGGTTCATAGCTCTTTCTGCTGAAGAGAACCTGGAAGCAACTGTTGTTGCAAGAGTTACAGATAATAATCGTTTGATAATGAACTGGCAGGGAGTTAAAATTGTTGATATAAGCCGCGAGTTCCTGAACACTAATGGTGTCAGGCGGAAAACCACGGTATCAGTTAAAGAACCTGAGGCAGTGAAAGACAGTAAATCAGGGCCAAAAACAGGAAATGGATTTTCTGAAAGGTTCAGACAAAATCTCCGGCAACTGAATGTTTGCAGCCAGAAAGGCCTTATTGAAATGTTTGACAGCACTATAGGGGCAGGTACGGTTTTAATGCCTCTCGGCGGTAAAAACCAATTAACTCCTGCTGAAGGAATGGCTGCAAAGATACCCGTTCCAAATGGTGACACCAGAACCGGGACTTTAATGTCTTTTGGCTTTAATCCCGATATTTCTGCGAAAAGTCCTTTCCATGGCGCAGTATATGCTATTGTTGAATCAGTGGCAAAAATTGTGGCAATGGGAGGGGATCACAGGAAAATACGCCTCACACTGCAGGAATATTTTGAAAAACTGGGAAATGATCCGGCTAAATGGGGAAAACCATTCAGTGCGTTAATGGGCGCCTTTTATGCCCAAATGAATTTAAAGATACCTGCCATTGGCGGTAAAGACAGTATGTCTGGCACTTTCATGGATATGCATGTTCCGCCCACACTTGTATCATTTGCGGTTTGCACAGCCGATGTTACAAAAGTGCTGTCGCCTGAGTTTAAAGAATCGGGCAGCTCTGTGGTTTTAGTAAAAATCAGAAGGGATCAATTAGGGCTTCCTGATTTTGAACATTTGGACAAGACATATGCCAAAATCCATGATTTAATATCAGGGCACAAGATTCTGTCTGCATGTTCGGTAAAATATGGAGGTATTGCTGAAGCCATATGCAAAATGGCATTTGGTAATGATATTGGCTTTAATTCATATAAAGGGACAGATTCGATTGACTGGTTTGCACCCGATTATGGAAACATTGTGGTTGAGGTTTCTGATAAACTCAGTATTGATGAGTTGTTTAAAGACCTCGATTACGAAGCGCTGGGAAAAACAACCGGTGAACCTGTAATCACAATTGAAAATGATAAATGGGATCTTGTTGAATTAAAGGATATATGGCAGTCACCATTGGAGGGCATATTCCCGACAAAGACAAGGAATGAAGCAAAGAAACCAATGAACATTATGTTCAATAAAATGAAGCCAATACATCACAGCAGTGTATTTGCAAAACCCCGTGTATTCATTCCTGTTTTTCCGGGAACGAACTGCGAATATGATACTGCTGTTGCCTTTGAAAAAGCAGGTGCTGTTACCGATCTTTTTGTCATGAAAAATTTAACCCCGAAAGATATAAAGGAATCGGTAAGGGTTATGAAGGAAAAAATCATGAACAGCCAGATAATCATGATTCCCGGAGGTTTTAGCGCAGGTGACGAACCAGACGGCTCAGGAAAGTTTATTGCCACGGTTTTCCGTAACCCTGAACTTGCCGAAGCAGTTATGGAATTCCTGAAGATACGTGACGGGCTGATGCTTGGAATATGCAATGGTTTCCAGGCATTGATCAAGCTTGGTTTGCTGCCATATGGAGAAATTCGTGAGTTAAATGAGAAAAGTCCTACATTGACGTTTAATAAAATAGGCAGACACGCTTCCTGCCTTGTAAGAACAAAAATTGTATCTTCGCTGTCGCCATGGCTGGCCAAATCTTTGCCCGGAGATATTCATACAATAGCAATATCCCATGGGGAAGGCAGATTTGTTGCTGATGACGATGTTTTCGAGGAATTGGTAAAGAATGGGCAGATTGCAACCCAATATGTTGATTTCGACGGCAACCCGACATATGATATCCGTTTCAATCCGAATGGCTCAATGCATGCAGTGGAAGGGATAACGAGCCCGGACGGAAGAATATTCGGAAAGATGGGGCATAGTGAACGCTACTCCGGATACACATTCAGAAATGTACCCGGAGAGATGGATCAGAAACTTTTTGAAGCGGGTGTGGAATATTTCAGATAACATATGAATTTGTACTCACAACCATTGCCTTATGCATAGAATAATATGAAATATTTTTCAGTAAGGCGATGGTTGTATGTTATTGATTAAGAGGCCTGTTGATATTATTATCCGTGTATATCGCAGGCCGAATATTACCATGTTGTATCCTCAGGTTACAGGACATGAGAATGTGAATGCAATTGCGCTGATGAATCTGAAAATCAGGAATGCGGTTATGGAACTGATCAAATCCCTTGATCAGCCTGATTTGAAAACCACAATCGATGGCTCATTTGAAATTAAGAACAACCAAAGAGGAGTACTCAGCATATTACTGATAGGTATGGCTGATTTCGGCGGAGCCCACCCCATGACCGTGACAAAGTCACTGACAATGGATACCGGAACAGGGGAGGATTACAGCCTGAATCAGCTTTTTAATCCGGGGTATATGGATATAATAAATGCAGAAATAAGGAGGCAAATAAAAGAGAGAGACATACCAATACTGGACAGTTTTAAAGGTATTTCTCCTGATCAGGACTACTATGTTTCAGACCATACTATAGTTATATACTATCAGCTTTATGAATTATCGCCTTATGCTGCAGGATTCCCATATTTCCCGATACCGTTGTACATGCTGTCCAATGTTATACCTGATAATGGTTTATTGGATCGATTGAATTACTTTTAATAATTAAAACACTTTCTTTTAATCTGCCATGCTTTGCATATTTTTTGAAACCGGTACAGATAATATGGTTGATAATAGTATGGCAGGTGATATACATGGAAGATATGAATGATGTGAAAATAACATCCTATGACAGGCTTATGAGAGCATGGGAAAACTCCAAGGAATTAGCAAGGGATTTTGAAGTATATTCCAAAAGAGTGGACGACGATGAACTTAAGGAAGTTTTTAAGAAGTTTGCCGAAGATGAAGGTTTACATGCTTCAAAATTTCGTGAACTGTTGCTGAAGTACCAGAAGGAAAACAAGCACTGAACTGACTGCTTAGCTTATAAAATCTGCAAGAATGGGTGGGTTTGGATTAATTACGGACCCACCCATTAGCAAATGTCAGTCTGTCTTTTTATTGATTGTAACATGTATCTCATCCTCTGAAACAGATATTCTTATCTCGATCGGATAATCCTTTGTGTTTTTAAACCGCAAGTCTTTTGAATTATAAACAACAGCCGCATCCTTTCCTTCTTCCACATATGAAACTTCTCTTGAGTGGCGATGACGCTCAATAATTTCCAAATCAGCTTCGAGGGCGGCGTTATATAAAGTTGTGCTTACCTGGCAGACACCGCCTCCAACCCCTTTGCTTTTCTCACCATCAACAAAAATGGGAGCCTCTTCATATCCTTTTTCCTTTGAACGCCTGCCGACAGTTTCATTGAAGGAAAAAACCTCGCCGGGTTCTATAACCGTTTTATCCAATTCTTCCGCAGCAATCTTTATATTGTTAACCCTGTTTTCATTCTTATCGTAAATTGTAGTTGCAAAACTGCTTATCTCATTAGGATTTTTCGTAATTGTAGGCTCAGGCGTTATTGCAGTGCTTGCTCCTGGTGTTGATAGCGGTATCGGGGTACTTGCCGGCAGCGTAGGAGTGCCGGTTGTTTGCATTTGTCTTTCCTCAGATATTTTATCACCGGTATTTTCATTTGTTATGGAACAACCCATAAAAAGAATAACAACCGACAAAATTATGCAAAATCCTGCTTTTCTCAATCAAATCACCCGGAATATATTCTTTGAATAATCATATTAAAAAATGTTAAGCATATTATTGATTAACATAAAAAATCAGGAAAACATAGAATCTTTAGTTATAAAGTTTTAGATGATATAAAAAGGAAATCAATCATATAGTAATAACAATAAACTTATTTGCTCTATTTATATTACAGAGGGATATTTTATGTTAATTTTTATCAGGGCAAAGCGTTTGGCAATAGTTGTATCGTTGCTTATTACTATTGTTTTTATTTTCCTGTTTGCATCAAATAATCAGGATTATTATTCCTTGATTTGGGATGAATCGATACCTGTAAGCAGCGATCTTTCAGAGGAGTTTACCGGTTACCTGGAAGAGATTATCCTTACTCGAGATAAAGCCATGCTTGAAAATAATATAGAAGAAATAAAACCATTATATAACGTTAGGACGAGGCTTGGATTATATGCTTTCGAACATGAACAGAAAAAAATAAACTACCTGCACAATTGGGCAGAAAAGCAGGGGGTAAAGTTTTTGGATATAAACACTGTTTTCAAGGTCAGATGGGTAAAAGAGCAGAGCGGCAAGGTAACTATTAATTTTTCCGCGATAACAGAATATACATATGAGTATATTAATATGCCCGATACTCCGAACAAATTCAGGATTGCCACTTACCATGTAATGGATCTTACAAATGATGCCGATCAATGGCTTATTACACGGGAATGGTACACCGATCCGTTTGCAGATTCATTGAATGCCGAAACACTGAAAGCTGAAGATGATAAGGCTTTTATACTAAGCCAGGCTTCCAGGGATTTTTCAAATCTGAACCAGAGGAGAATCAAAGCCGTTCAATACGCAGATCTGTATTGTGGCGCCAGTGATAATGAAGAATATTACTTCCGTTATAATAAAGAATATAAAAACTACAACCCCCTTGGTGGTGATTGTGCCAATTTTGCTTCACAGGTACTGTACGAAGGAGGGTTTAAAAAAACGGGAAGCTGGAATTATGATAAGGACGGAAGCCGTGCCTGGGTAAATGCTCAGGGGTTTAAGGACTATTTGATTTACAGCGGCCGCGGTTCCTTAATTGTCCACGGAACATACGATAAAGTTCTGAAGCTTTCATACAAGCTGTTGCCTGGTGATATAATTGCTTATGAAAAGAAAGGGAAAGTGGTTCATGTTTCTGTTGTAACAGGTGCAGATTCACGCGGTTACACCCTTGTAAACTGTCATAATACCGACAGGTTTAAAGTACCATGGGATTTGGGATGGAGCGATAAAGGAATTAAATTCTGGCTAATCAGGGTAAACTATTAAATTTAATATTGGAACAGTATAAAAAGGACTGCTTATGCAGTCCTTTCTCATGCAATTTCATTCTGCTGCATTTTTTCTTTAATAGCGTTGAGGGCGTTTTTTGCTGCTTCCTTTACGTTTTCTTCGCTTTCTCTTTCCAGCATGAACCTGACAAATTCAATTGCTTTTCCTGAACCGATTTTTCCAAGGGTTTCAACAGCAGCAATACGAATTTCAGGATTAGGATCTCTGAGAAGATTAACTAATGAATTAATTACATCAAGGCTATCAAAACCAGACAAGGCACGAATAGCATGAATACGCACTTCATGATTGTCGTCGTTAAGTACACTGAGGAGTTTCTTTGATTTCTTCTTTTTTTCCCATTTCTCAATTTTTCCCAAAGAAATTCCCATGATAACATACCCTCCTTTTAAACTATTAACTATATTATATAGAATTTTCCAATCCATTTCAAACAAATTAAATCAAGAGATTTTATGGAAACCAAATTTGTACAGGCCGCATAGTATATATGGAGAAAAACTTATATAAACAATAGGAGGTGCACAGGATGTTTGATTATGAAGAGCTCAAAAATCAGCTGAAGGCCGAAATCAGGGCAGAACTTGAATCTGAATTAGAATCGGAGCAGGACGTTAAAATCAGAGAAGATGAAGATACCAGGCAGAAACAATCTAACAAACAGATCAACTACAATATCCTGACCCAGAAACAGTATCAGGGACAGAACTCAAAACAGAAAACAGAAAGTGAAGCCGAAAGCGAAAGCGATGCAGAGTCTGATTCAACTAATGTAACGGTTAATGCCGCAGAAAACGTAGCAAAAAACAAGGCAAAGCAGGAAAATGAGGCCATCGTTAAAGCAGAATCTGATAAAAAGCCTAAGTATTTCTAAAAAAGCAACTTTGGGAGTAGTATTCTTAAATACTACCCCAAAGCTTACATATTGAAATTCAAAATAATATCAACATGAGGTGTATTATATGGAAGAGGTTAAGAAATGCTATGAAAGAGAACATGTACAATTTAACTCACAGGATATGGATCAGGAGCAAAATGTGCAGTTGGATCCAGTCCAGTTAAATACCCAGAATGTTCAGATTGTTATAGGCAGGGAAGATTATTCCTCTGTTATAACCGGTAATACTTACAAAGGGAAAAACAAGGATATTGCAACGGATGTAAACATAGCGCTTTTTTTCGGCTATGAAGGCAATATTCCTGTTTACAGGACAAAATCCGATTCAAACGGGAACTTCAGAATTGAAGATTTACCACCTGGATTTTACTGTATTGCAGCGCAGTACAGCGATTACCCGGTTAAGAAACAGTTTATAAAACTTCTTCCAGGCCAGAAACTGCATCAAACTATTGCTTTCTGAACCGTGAACTTTACTTAATTTTATACCTGCAGCTAACTGATTCGGTTACCGTTTTTCACTTATCTTTACCATTCCATGCATCGGTATCATTGTTTTTGGAGTTATCTTTTTCAATACCCCAGCTGGCATCGGCCATTCGCTCATAGATTTCCCTTGGAAGCAAAGGCTTTGCCAGGTTTTGCCTTGCCGTTTCGCTGATATTCCCGCCTGCAAACTCTTTACCTGCAGTTTTTACGGTATGTAAATACTCACCTGTACGTTCACTTAATTCAGGAACGCAGAATAACTCACCCTGCCCGCAAAAAATATAGGTGTAGTTATTTTCACCATATATTCTGTCAAATTGGGCTATAACAGAAGAGTAATTTCCCTCTGCGGTATAAAACCCACAGGTGGAAATGGTGACATAGCGTTTACTGCAGTTCCCCCAATTTCTGACGCAATTTTAAGTCAATTCAATGCACATATTGACATACCGGACTTCGGATGTGAACTTATGGTATTGTATTTTTAACTATTATACACATAAATTGGCATTTGGCAAATATAAATGTTTCGGTTTTATCCCGGTGAACTCATGGAATAAATCGAATGACTGTGGTAGGTGATAATGAAGAATATCAGATTTATATTATAACCTATGAAATATATCAGGGGGGTAATTGCTTAACTCAGACAAAAACGCCGGATAGCAAAACAGGAGCAACCTTTTGGTGCTCCTGTTAATTGGTGCGGATGATGGGACTTGAACCCATACGCCATGCGACACACGCCCCTCAAACGTGCCTGTCTGCCAATTCCAGCACATCCGCATGTTTATTAATTTCTGACGGCAAAACTAATTATACTAGGGAACATATCCTGTGTCAAGTGTTTTTTTTGCATTCAGATCGAGTCAATTTGGCTTTATAAGTTTGAGGGTGTCCTTTGCCTTGTGGCTGCATTTACTTTATCAATCAACATATATGTACTTTTCAACGACATCTGAACTTATCTTCTTTTTTTACCGCTCATTTTATGGTATATATATCGGCAATATTAGCTATTTTTTGCTATAACCTTGTATTATAATCATGCATTTGCCCTTTAATAACTTGATAGTGTTCATTCAGGGGTTATGTGATGTTGGGTATATGTTGTTCAGAATGCGAATATCAATATTATATTTTACCTCTGATGTTGCAATCATCAAGATTATATAGTTAAATGTAATGAAGGGGTGAAATAAATGATTACATATAAAAGGTGCACAGAAACGGATGAAGATGCTTTATTTGAAGCTTTTCAAACCGGATTTTCGGATTACATAATAAGAATTGAAATGACTAAAGATTTATTTATAAAACACTTTTTCGGGCCCGAAGGAAATCGTCCTGAATACTCGTTTATAGCTTTTGATGATAATTTACCGGTTGGTCTTGTTTTAGGCGGTATCAAAGTATATGAAGGAATAAAAACACTTCGCTGCGGAGCGCTTTGCGTTCATCCCGATTATAGGGGAACCGAAGTAAGCAGGGAACTGTTCAATCTCCATAGGGAAATTGCTCTGGAGAATCATTGCAGGCAGATGTTCCTGGAAGTTATCGTTGGCAATGACAGGGCTATAAACTTTTACAGGAAAAAGGGTTATGAAAAGGTGTATGATTTGGTTTATTACTCTCACAATAACCCGGCTGAAATTAATGCACCCTTGCCAAATGATGTAACTATAAAAAGAATGGATTTGGATGGCTTAATAAAGCTGAGTGAAGAAACCAGGGACATACATATCAACTGGCAGAATGACTTTGATTATATCAGTCACATGAATGATCTGGTGCATTATGGGGTATATAAAGGTGTAAGCTTAATAGGCGGGCTTAGTATCCATCCTAAAGGCAGGATTAATTTTCTATGGATTGAACCAATGTTTCGAAATACTGGTGTAGGGAAAGGGCTTATCAGCCGCGCAGTAAAAGAGCTTAATCCGGGCAGGCTGACCATAAGTTTCCCCAATAATGCAGCACTTTTGGGCTTTGTAAGACATTTAAACTTTACGAAAGACCCAATTTCACAGTATGAAATGTATTTTACACTGTAAGGAAACAGCGAATTTATGTTAATCAACAGACTGGGGAATGGGAGGACAATAAAACTGGCTTAACCTATCAAAAAAGCAGGAATCAACTAAACCAGGTTTTGGCATTTTTTCCGCGGCAGAAGCAAACATCCGGCAGAAAGAGAAAGGATTGGCTTGAATCAGTGATATTTTAAATTAGTCGAGGTTAGCATGAATATTGAAATCAAAGAATTAAAGAGAAAAGATCACAAAAAAGCAATCCTGTTTGCCGTAACGGGTATGCACTTCAACTGGTATCTGGATAATCAGTTTTTGCTCAATTTGTTTGGGAGATACTTTTGGTTTCAGGAAATTACCCGTGCAACACAAGTGTTGGCTGCCTATGAAGGTGAACGGCTGGCAGGTGTTCTGCTTGCAGAAATGAATGGTGAAAAGAAAGAACACAAATCTTATTGGATATCTTTATATTTAAAATTATTTGATGCTGTCCTGAAATTTTTCTATAAAGGCAGTGCCGGGCTTTATGAAGAAACAATGGAAGAAATGCTTGAGGAATACTTAAAAGAAAACTCTCCCGATGGAAAAATAATCTTTTTAGCGGCAGACCCCGATAGCCAAAACAAAGGAATTGGAACTGAGTTACTTTCTGCTTTTGAGCAAAGAGAACCCGGCAAGAAGATCTATCTTCAAACCAACGATGCCTGCACTTACCAGTTTTATGAGCACAGGGGTTTTAAACGTGCCTGTGAAAGAGAGGTTGTTCTGGATTTGTGGAATAAGCAGGTTAGGTTAAAATGCTTTATTTACACCAAGACAACCGGTTTATATAAATAATCTGCATGTAAATTGGGAAGAAAATGTCATAATGATTGATGGGCAAAGAAATGCATTAGATTAAAAAAGTGCATAGAATGATCCATACCCACAACCATTAGTACTTGTGTTGATCTGAATTTATTGAGGGCAGTATAATTTCTGCTATGAATCCTTTTCCTGTGTCACTGTATAAGTTCAAGCATCCCTGATGCGCCCCTGCAATTCTTGCAACCATCGGCAATCCCAGCCCGTGGCCGTTTTGTTCATCCAGGCCGTTATTTAAAAATTCTGATACTACCTGTCTGGCTAATGCTGACAGCCTGATAAGCTTTTTATCAACGGGTTGCATTTCATATTCCAGCATTGAAACAAGATTCAGGTCATGCACAAGAGCTCTTCAGCAACATGAAATTAAAAACAAGCAAAGATATGGAAATAATAATGGTTGTATTGACATAACGCTTTAAAATCCGTACCGTACCTTCTATATTTATCACTCCTTGACTGCCAGTTTGTATCCTAATCCCCTGACGGTAAGCAAAAATTCCGGGCTGGATGGGTTATTTTCTATCTTTTCACGGATACGGCGGATATGCACCATAAGTGTGTTTTCATAACCGTAATAGTCATCATTCCATGCAGCCTGACACAGCGCATCGCTGGTTACAATCCTGTTCCGGTTTTCATAAAGCTTCAGAAGCAATGCATGCTCCTTTGCTGTCAAAGGATAATCGGTATTGCCATGACGAACAATGCCACCTTCAAGATCAACAACGCGTTCTCCCAAATGGAAAACAGGAAGTTTTACCTTAACAGGCGGAGAATAAACCCGCCGGAGAATCGCCATTAAACGGAGAATCAGTTCCCGCGGCAAAAACGGTTTTACTATATAATCATCTGCACCAAGCCCAAGCCCTAATATACGATCTTCATCCTCGCCCCGGGCTGACAAAAAAAGCACGGGCATGTTCGATATTTTACGCAGGGATGACAGAAGGGAGAAACCATCCCCGTCGGGCAACATAACGTCCAGGATCGCAAGATCGGGTTTTGTGGACATGCAAACCTCCAATGCCTCGGCACAATTGAAGGCATGGTAAATGCGGGTAAATCCTTCTTTACGCAAAAAAACGTCTATCATATTCCTTATTTCACGTTCATCATCAACGATGAGAATTTTTTTTGTCTTTATTTCATCCATGAAAATCACCTGTTTCAATTATACTATTTTTTATCTTATTTGCATCCCGATATTGGTCCTGTTTATACGATTTAAGGTTGTGTTAAGGTTATCGTCAGCTTACAGAAAGGTTACCCTGTTATGATTCAGCCTCAGAGAAAAATGAAAAGACAGGAGAGAAGAAAATGAATGAAATAATTTCAACGTATAATCTTTCAAAGCGATATGGCAGTACGTACAGGGTGAATAATGTTAATTTATCGGTCTGTGAAGGAGAAATCTATGGCTTTCTTGGTCCTAACGGAGCGGGAAAGACAACCACGTTAAAAATGATCTTAGGGTTAACCCGTCCTACTGACGGTAAAGTGACCGTGTTTGGAAAGGATTTGAATGAAAATCGTTACCTTGTTTTAAGCCAAACCGGATCACTCATAGAATCTCCGTCATACTACGGGCATCTGACAGGACTGGAAAATATGCGTATTGTTCAGAAACTACGGGATGTACCGGATAAGAATGTGGAAGAAGCAATGAAAATTGTCCGCTTGGAAAATCATAAAGACAAAAAAGTATCGCAGTATTCGCTTGGAATGAAACAGCGGCTGGGGATTGCCATGGCTATTTTGTCTTTTCCGAAGCTTTTAATTCTGGATGAACCAACAAACGGACTCGATCCTGCAGGTATCGGCGAAATCAGGGAACTGATTAAATCTTTGCCCCGCCGGTATGAAATGACAGTTGTAATTTCCAGCCACCTGCTTTCAGAAATTGAACAGACAGCAACCTCAGTAGGGATTATCAATGACGGAATAATGATGTTTCAAGGCAGCATGGAATCTTTAAAAAACAAAAAACATCCAACCATCATGATAAAGACAAGGAATAATAAATTGGCACATGAAATGCTTTTTAACAGTGGATACTTGCCCACGCAGCGCGAAGATTTTTTGGCATTTGAAAACTTAACCGATGAGAAGGTTGCACAGTTAAACAGGATACTGGTTGAAAACGGTATAGATGTTATTCGTATTGAAGAACACAAGAAGAATCTGGAGAGCATTTTTCTGGATCTTACAGGAAAGGAGCGTAGCCTGTAATGGGAATGATAAGCCTTGAACTTTATAAATTACGCCGTAAACATCTTTTTTTAACAGTCATATTATTTTTATTTGTAGAAATCGGCTGGGCATTTATAGCCACGAGCATGTCAATTGCGCGGAATCCGGATAATGCCGGGTGGGAAGCACTTATTGCGATGCTGTCATCCATGAATGGACTGTTTTTACCTGTCCTTGTGGCTGTATGCGTGTCCCGCATCTGTGATATGGAACACAAGGGGAATACATGGAAAATGTTGTTAACCCTTTCTGTAAGGCCTGGCGCACTTTATTCTGCGAAATATGCTTCAGCATGTTTTATCATGTTTGTGCCATGTGTACTGCAAGTGCTCGCAATAGCCACATATGGGATTATTAATGGCTTTGGACAGCCTGTTCCAATATTCCTGCTTTTCAGGTTCCTGGCAGGAATAGTTATAACCAATATGACTGTTACGGCATTTCAGCAATGGGTGTCGATGACAGTGAAAAATCAGGCTTTCGCACTGGCTTTAGGGATGATTGGCGGCTTCACCGGCATGGCAGCCGATTTGTTTCCAGAAGGAATACGAAGAATTTTTGTGTGGTCATACTACACGGGTTTAAGTCCTGTTACCCAAAGCTATACAAGCGAAAATATACAGTTTATTATACGTGATGCAGGTTCATTACTGCCTGTGATGTTGGTGCTTATTGCCGCCGGAATTGGCATTTACCTGGCCGGATGTGTTCATGTAACAAGGCAGGAGGTATAAGGAGGGATGATTATGTTAAAACGATGTGTTTCTGCTGAATGGATGAAATTGCGCCATTCCCGTATATGGGGGATACTTATGATTCTGCCTGTCATAAGCGTATTGATTGGTTGTGCCAACTATTATATGAATCAGGGCGTATTGACTAAAGGGTGGTACAGCTTGTGGTCACAGGTGGGCTTATTTTACGGGGAATTCTTTTTTCCCATTCTTATCGCAATTTGCTGCGCGTATATGTGGAGACTGGAACATCTGAATAAAAACTGGAATATGATTATGACCTCCCCTGTGCCGGCAGCAGGCATTTTCCTTGGTAAATTGACGGTACTTGGTGTACTGTTGCTTTTTGTCCAGGTATTCTTTTTTATATTGTATTTTATTGGAGGGAAATTGTCAGGGTTAACATCCGGCCTTCCCGGAGAACTGCCCGGATGGCTTCTTCGGGGTTGGATAGCCGACATTACCGTTGGTTCCATGCAATTAGCGCTGTCAATGCTGATTAGAAGTTTTGCTGTTCCTGTTGGCATTGGTTTATGTTCAGTTTTTGTTGGTCTTGGCATGTATGTTGCGCATTTGGGGCTGTTTTTCCCGCATTCTTTATTGACCATGGGAATGGGGGTGCTCAGTCAAACAGGCCTTTTGCCGGGAGAAAATTTATTGTTTTACCTGATGAGCATATATTACATTGTTATTAACAGTACATGCGCTATATATCGTATGTGCAAATCTGACATAGCGGCTTAATACAAGTTTAGCAGTACAAAATAGTCTGTTGCAATTTACTTGATATTGCAGATTGCTGAAGGTGAAATCATTTAACAAAGGAATTTCTTATTCCTGTGACAGGAAAACAGGGTAAAACCATCGCTGATATGTATTTTCTTTCGCGAATATGTAAAATATTACGAAGTTGTATAAAAATAATTGCATAGTTTGCTGATATTAGGCACAATAAACAAAAAATTTGTATTAGAAAATAACTTTTTAAATTTTTTCTCATATTTACAGAAATTCACGCTTGAGAGACTGGAAAGCTGACCGGTTATAAGTGTTCCATCGCGTGGTTATATGAAGAATGAAAGCAATATTATTTCTGCCGGCAGAATATAACAGCCTGAACAGGATGAAAGCCATTGTTGGCTGCATCAGGCTTTGGCAGCAATGCAAGGCTTGCAAAAAGTTTTAATTTGCAATAGTTTTAAACGTAGCATGAATATATCTGTTCTGTATTGGTTGCCGAATAATAGAGTGGGTGCGGAAACACCGAAGTTTATAAAAAGTTTAAATCTTTGAACTAACATAGCTTTTTGCAGGGGTGGTAAAATGCAGCATAAAATACTCATAGTAGATGATGAACCTGGCGTAGTGGCTTTATTAAAAGACTACTTTGAAATAAACGGGTATATTGTTCTCACCGCTTCGGACGGGGAAGAAGCAATTAAGCAGGCAGAACGCGGGCCGGATATTATCCTGCTGGATATAAACATGCCTAAAATGGATGGGTATGAAGTTTGCAGGAGAATCAGAGAATATGTTACCTGTCCCATAATCTTTTTAACGGCCCGTGTTGAAGATATGGATAAAATAGCCGGATTTGTTTCGGGCGGTGATGATTATGTAACAAAACCTTTTTCAATAGATGAGCTGGGGGCTCGTGTCATGGCGCATTTAAGACGTGAAAACAGACGTGCCCGAAACACAAAAGTCAGGTTTGAAGATGATTTGGTGATTGATTACGCAGCACATAAAGTGAGTATGGGTGAAGAGGAAATACCGCTTACGAAAAAAGAGTTTGAAATCATTGAACTGCTCTCAGAATACAGGGGGCAGGTTTTTGATAAAGAACGGATTTATGAACGGCTGTGGGGATATGATGCTGAAGGCGACAGCGCAGTGGTTGCCGAACATGTAAAACGCATACGGGCAAAATTTAAATCAGCGGGTGCGGGAGAGCATATTGAAACAGTATGGGGGGTGGGATATAAGTGGAAATGAAGGGTCAGAAAATATTACGGTTCTTCCGGGATTTATCATTGAAATGGAGTTTTGTAATATATGCAGTTGTATGTATTATTGCAGTGCTTCTGCTTTCCTTCGCGCTTTCCGGTTTTTTTTACCGGCTGCAGAATGGTATACTGGATTATTATAGTGATTTATACCGGGATGAACTTGCCAGTCAGGCCTATCTTGTATCAGATGAAGGAGAGCTCCGGGAAGAAAACATATGGATTTACACTGGGGAGGATATCCACAGCAAATTTTCCCCGAAAGATTCCAAACTGTATAATTTATACGGGATACTGAACATTCTTGTTGTACCGGTTGCTTCTGTTTTATGCGTTATCGCTGCAGGGGCGGTTTTCTATCTGAGAAAGCTGAAAAAACCATTAATGATTCTGGATTCTGCTTCTGCACGGATAGCAGCAGGCGATTTGGACTTTAAAGTGGAATATGACAGCCGTAACGAGTTAGGCCGGCTTGTTACATCTTTTGAAACAATGCGAAAGTCTTTACACGAAACAAACCGTGAAATCTGGCAGATGATGGAAGCCCGCAGGCGCTTAAATGCAGCTTTCGCCCATGACTTAAGGACTCCTTTGACAGTATTGCGTGGGTATTGCGATTTCCTGCTAAAGTATGTCCCCGAAGGTAAAATCAGTGAAGAAAAAGCAGTTTCAACCTTGTCCACAATGAATGTATACCTGAAGCGGCTGGAAGGGTATACCGCAACAATGTCCTCCCTGCAAAAACTGGATGAAATAGAGCTATCGCCAAAAGAAGTGGATTTTAAAAGCCTTTGTGATGAGCTCAGAAACATTTCTGCCATGATATCATCGAAAAAAAGGATAGAATTTGACAGCAAAGGGGACGGCTTTGTATGCGTTGATTTGCCGGCGGTTATGGAAACATATGAGAACCTTGTATCCAACGCAGTAAGGTATGCAGAAAAAGAAGTCAGAATAAGCTGCGTGGTTCATGACAATGTTCTTAGCATTACTGTTGAGGACGATGGCCCCGGATTTACGCCCGAGGCTTTGAAAAATGCCACTGAACCCTATTTCCGTACCGAAAATGATATATCCGATGCCGCGCATTTCGGTATAGGACTTTATATTTGCCGGCTGTTGTGTGAAAAACATGGAGGGACATTAATCATCGAAAATGCCAATGGTGGTAAAGTTACCGCCGGTTTCGCCTTAAAAAAATAAAATATTTTCAAAAGTATATAAAAAGTTTAAAAATGCCATTTACACTCTCCTTGAATTAAAAACAAGGAGAGTGATTTTTTTATGCAGCAAGGTATTCAGATTCAAAACCTAAGTAAATCCTATGGCAAAAAACAGGCTTTATGCAACATAACCCTCGACATTAAGCCTGGAATGTTTGGCCTGCTTGGCAAAAACGGCGCGGGAAAAACCACGCTGATGAAAATTATTGCTACCTTGTTGAATAAACAGGAAGGCAGTATAACAGTATGCGGCATACCGATTGAAAAGGCGGCAGAGATACGGAAAATGATCGGTTATTTGCCGCAGGATTTTAATATGTATGGCGGTATGACCGTATATCAGGCGCTTGATTATCTTGGTGTTCTGTCAGGATTGCCCGGACAGGAACGGAAAGAACGAATTGCGACTGTTTTAGCACAGGTTAACCTTAACGAACATTCAGGAAAAAGAATACGGACGCTATCCGGAGGTATGAAACAGAGGCTGGGAATTGCCCAGGCGCTGCTTCACGATCCGCAGGTGCTAATTGCAGACGAGCCAACCACAGGCCTTGACCCTGAAGAACGGGTACGTTTTCGTAATCTGCTCTGCGAAGTGGCTGAAAACAAGACAGTAATCCTGTCAACCCATATTGTTGGTGACGTGGAGGCAACCTGCGAGGAGATTGCCATCCTCCATGAAGGCAGGCTGATGTTTAACGGTACGGTGTCCGGGTTGTGTAACCTGGCTGACGGCAGCGTTTATACTGCAGAGGTCACACAAAAGGAACTGGCCTGGATACGCTCGACCTACACTATAACATCAGTAGTATCACTTGGAAGAAGAAGCATTGTCAGGTTTTTATCTCCCGACGGCAAGCCTGCAATCGGCAAAGAGGCTGCACCAAACGCCGAAGATGCCTATATTCTCTGCCTGAACAGGGCATCAAAAGGAGGGGATAAGCATGACGCAATATAGAATGGAATTGGGGCGTATTCTTAAAAGCGTAATATATTTACTAATGGCTGCGGGAATTGTATTGTTTGCCTATACACAGGATGTTTTTCCGCCCGATTCAACCATAACAAAGCCTGAGCCGAACAGTCATTACGGTATGAAACCGTCCAACGACCCGGCATTAATTATGCCCGAAGCGGCAGAGAGCTTGTTTTATCAATATTCTGAAAACGAGTATATTACTTATCCTAACGGTTTTTATAAAGTGGTCAGGCTCAATCAGGCAGATCGTAAAAAAATGGCCGGGATTATAAATGAACTGGCTATAAACGGGATAAAAGACACTTTACAAGAACATGACAGAACTATGAATTCAGATAACACCAGAATCGAGGTAAGCGGAGATGGTCTTAAGTTAAATGAGGACGGCAGTTACCAGATAATTATTCCGGATACACAAGTAAATGAAGCGCCCGGTGACTTTCAGCTAAATCCCGAAATTACCTGGGAGCGTTTTAAAGCACTGATGGAGCAGGCAGACAAGTTATTAGGCGGTGGATCTGACTTCTCAGAAACATGGATGAGCCACCGGTTCGGCCAGATTCCGGTCACATATGAAGAAGCACTGGCAGATTACGAACTTGTTGTTTCCCGTGACAAGCTGACTGGAGCACACGCACGGCTGTTCAGCGACTATATGGGCATAATTCTTGGATTGTTGCCGGTGTTCCCTGCAGTGTTTTTATTTTTAAACGACCGTAAGAATATTTCACCGGTGCTTTATACACGCCGTGTTTCTTCATGCCGGTTTATCCTGGCAAGATTTTTTGCATTAGCCACAGCCACCATGATACCAATACTTATAATGTGTGCTGTATTAACCTGCATACACGCAGCAGATTACGGACTGGAGAATATTGATGTATTCGCCTACTTCAAATATGCTTTTTTCTGGATGTTTCCAACGGCTATAGCTTCAATATCAGTTGGATTGTTCTTCACAACACTTACCAATACACCTGTCGCCATTGCAGTACAGCTTTTATGGTGGTTTTGTGACAGCATGGTTATAGGTAACGGTGCATATATATTCTTCGGTGTCCTGCCGTTTCAGCTTGCTCCGAGGCATAATGGATTGGGTAATGTGGAAGCTTATCTTAATTACCTGCCTGATCTTATTCAGAACAGGATCGAAGTTTTGATTGTCTCGGTTTTACTGTTAATTGGAACCATTTTTGTGTTCGGTGCAAAGAGAAGGGGGTTGTTGTATGTCCCTGCATTTAAGCGCAGCAAAATACAATCTGAGGTTTAATCTCTTGCCGCAGTTAGCAATGGCTATTGGCTTACTGATGCTTACACCGGTTATCTTCGGTATAACAGCCCTTGACGGTAAAAGTGCGGCATTTCCCGTTGAACTCTGCCTGCCGTTTATCGGTGTAATCTTATTAACCCCGGTATACGCACCCGAACAGGATTCGGGTATTTTAGATACGGTCCGTGCCCGTAAAACACCGTACCTTTTAATCTGCGGGATACGAATAATTACAGCAATGGTGTTTACAGTGGCATTCATTTTCGGATTTGTACTTGTGATGTCAGCCACGGAATGTGATGTTTCAATCTATCATGTACTCGCTTCCTGTGCAAATGCAATATTTCTCGGTGGTCTGGGGATTTTTGCTTCTTCTGTGACCGGCAGTACAGTGACAGGTTATGCCATTCCGGTACTGTACTATGTTTTGGATTTAATGGCCGGGTTTGGGCATTTTACGATATTCTCCATGATAAGGAACGGCACAATCGATGGCAAATGGGCAATATTTACTCTTGGCGTATGCTGCATCGCAGCTTCGATGTGGTTTTGGCATGTTCGAAACAGGGGATGATTAAATAAAGCCTTTTTGTCAGGATGTGGCAAAAAGGCTTTATATATGTGTGCCATCCGTCACATATACTGCTCTGCCTGTGTTTTATACATTTTTGCATAGAGTCCGTCCTGTTTCATCAGTTCCTCGTGATTTCCAACCTCTGCAATCTCACCATTGTCCAAAACGATTATCCTGTCTGCTATTCTTGTGCTTGATAGCCTGTGGGATATAAATATTGATGTTTTTCCCTCGGTAAGTTTTATCAAATTCTCAAATACCTCTTCTTCACTTTTAGGATCAGATAATTGCTTTTTGTATACTTCCAATGACAAATTTTTATGTGTACCATTAACTAATATCTTGCCTTTTTGCGGTTTGTATAATCCGCACAACAGCTTTACCATTGTGGTTTTGCCTGCACCGTTCTTACCGACAATAGCCCACTTGTGACATGCAAGGAGATAGTTTTTTTCGATTATTTGTTCTTTTGTTATCATTCTGATAAAATGTAATAAGAATTTGCAATTTATATTTAGAAGGATATGAAACACCAGGGATTAAACGACTTATATCAAAATGATTATTTAAATTTATAACATTATTTATAAATTTTAAGGGAATAAATAACCTGACAGTATATATTTAAGGAGGATAGAATATGAAGAAACTGAAAATTGCAGATGGCATAAATATGCTTACCATGAATGTCGAGGACATTCTTTTTGAAGGAATTTGGGAGATTGCGAATGGTGTTACTCTCAACTCCTACATAGTCCAGGGAGAAAAAACGGCAATTATTGATGGGGTAATTGGTTGGGACGGAATCCCCGAAACATTGTATAAAAATCTGGAAGAAATGGGTATTGAGCCGAAAGATATCGATTATTTGATTGTTAATCATATGGAACCCGATCATTCGGGCTGGATTTCAAACTTCCGCAAAGTCAGGGATGACTTTACAGTAATATGCACTGAGAAAGCTGCAAAGATGGTGAAATCCTTTTATGATGAAGACAAGATCAGGGTTGTTAAGGAAGGGGATACTCTGGACCTTGGAAATGGTAAGGTATTGAGTTTTCACCCTGTACCAAACGTCCACTGGCCGGACACCATGTACACCTATGAAAGAGATACAAAAACCTTGTTCTCATGTGATATGTTTGGTGCATTTGGCAGAATGGGAGATCATTGCTTTGATGATGAAATGACGCCTGAAGAGACAGAGTTTTTTGAGTCTGAAGGAATAAGGTACTATTCCAATGTAATGGCAACTTTTACACCCAGCCTGAAAAAAGCAATTGAGAAGGCAAAATCGATGGAAATCAACATCATAGCACCCGGTCATGGTCCGGTTTACAGGAAGAATCCTCAAAAAATCATAGATGATTATTCCAGGTTCTCCCGCTATGCTGAAGGGGCAGGAAAGAATGAAGTTGCAATTTTATGGGGATCAATGTACGGGATGACTGCAAAGGCAGTTAATTACGTTGAGGGCATACTTCAAAGAGAAGGTGTCAGGTATAACAAGCTGGAAATGCCACGGGTAAGTACCAGCGAAATGCTCGCAACTGTATTTAAATCTGCAGGGATAATTATTGCAGCGCCTACATATGAGTACAAGCTTTTTCCACCTGTTGCCGAAGCTTTGGATGAACTCGGCAGAAAGAAGGTTACAGGCAAGGTGGCATTCAGATTTGGATCATATGGGTGGTCAGGAGGAGCGGAGAAAGAACTGAAAGAAATAATCGAGAGAAATAAGATGAACTGGGATTTCATTGAATCGGTTGAGTTTGAAGGGGCTCCGAGGGAAGAAGACCTTGCTAAGGTGGAAGCCGGAGTATTGGAGCTTTTGGAGAAGATGAAGGGGAAACTGGCAGAGTAAATTACAGGTATTAAAACTGCACAGGATTTCTTATACAATTTGAAACATTACCTCATGAGATACATATTGTGAAGGTAGTCTTTATGTCAGGAGATATCAAATAAATATACCTTAAAAGGCATTAAATCGAAGGCCTCAGGAACCTCAGCCAGTATAGCTGATAAATTGAAGGCCTTCTTTTTTAGCCTTTGAGTAAAAACATGCCAAATGCTGCTGCAAAACAATCCCAGGTAACTTTATACGTTCTTGCAGCTCACAATAACCTCTGAGCATACAGGATATTAATAAAAAAATTTCAGTGATAATTCTGCCGAGGAAGAATTTAAACGTGGGGGAATCCATGGGGAAGGCTATACTGCTTAAGTATTAACAGTTTTTACTTGTTGGTGCATATTGTTCATGGAGATATGAAAATAATAATCGCTGCCAGCTGTGAGTTGAAGTAATTACAATAAGTTTTGCCTTTGCTTTTTCATTTTCTTGTTGATATTATTTTTTTGATGGTTATATTTTTATATATAGAGAAAATTATCATTGAAAAAGAGTGAGTCGTATGTTCTTTATAGCGTTTTTCGGTGTACAGGACAAAGATAAATATATAGGAACCTGTAACAATACAGAATGTCCCTCATGTGGAAGATTGTCCAGGTTTGATGTTTATAAGTCTTACAGGTATTTCCACGTGTTTTTCGTACCTACTTTCAGATGGAATGTTAAGTATATTGTAAAAACCTCTTGCTGCGGCTGCCTTTATGAACTGGACCCGTTTGTGGGAAAAGAGGTTGAAAAAAACCCCGGTATGGAAATAAGAAATGAACACCTGCGACGGGTTAACAGCTGTCTGCCCTTCAAGTATTGCTCATATTGCAATACCAATGTGCCCGCAGAATTTTCCTATTGCCCCTATTGTGGCACAAGATTATAACTGTATGATTAAAGAAGAGGAACAGGCATCTTGTCCTGTTCTGTTATGGTTTTTACAGAACTTACAGAATTCTAACAGTTTTGTACGCTCAGTGCCTAAATAGAATAATACCGGAATAAGAGGAATTTAGTTATGGATAAAGTATGGAAAGCTAAATGGGTTATGGACAGAAATTTCTACGGATTAACTCCCTTGAATGTTTTTCATAAGGAAATGGCAGATACGGTAATCCCGGAGCATAAACCCGAACTGCAAAACTATCATATGCTGGTACGAAAGAAATTTAATTTAAATAATTTGGGCAAGAAAGCCATGCTTGATATCACCGCAGATGATTATTATAAATTATACATAAACGGTCATTTTGTAGGTCAGGGACCGGCTCCTTCATATTATTTCAGCTATAATTACAACCGTTATGATGTAGGAAAGTATTTACATGCCGGTGAGAACATTATTGCAGTGCATGTTTACTACCAGGGACTGATAAACAGGGTATGGAACAGCGGAGATTACCGCCAGGGACTGATAGCAGAGCTGTCGGTTGATAATGAAGTAGTACTTTTTTCCGATGAGACATGGAAATGTACCAGAGCCTTGGAATTCACCAGCAAAGAAACCTTTGGATATGATACGCAGTTCAGGGAAGATATTGACAGCCGATTAAAGGAAAAGAACTGGAAAGAGTTGGACTATAATGATGAAAAGTGGGATAATCTTGTTGTCAATCTATCCGATGATCACAAGCTGGTACTGCAGAAAACGCCGGTTCTTGACGTATATGAAGTAAAGCCGGTATCAGTTGAGATTATTGGGGATGGGCATTATTTTATTGATTTCGGTCATGAAATCACCGGCCAGTTCAAAATGGAAGCATGTGGCAGACCGGGTCAGAAGATCACCATTCTGTGCGGGGAAGAATTAACGGGGAATAAAAGGGTTCGTTTCAATATGCGGTGCAACTGCAACTATGAAGATACATGGACGTTATCCGGAGAAAAAGATATATTGGAGTTTTTTGACTATAAAGCTTTCCGTTATGTTGAAGTAATAAGCCCTGCCGGCACTATTCTGCCGGAAAGTATATGCGCCGTTGTCAGACATTACCCAATGGATGAAGAAAAAAGCAGGTTTGATTCTTCCAATGGACTGTTAAACTCCATCTGGAACATATGCAAAAACGGAGTTAAATATGGAACCCAGGAAGTGTATGTGGATTGCCCGAGCCGGGAAAAAGGACAATACCTTGGAGATGCGACAGTAACAAGCCATGCTCATATTTACCTTTCCGGAGACTTAAGGATGTTTAAGAAATGCCTTAAGGATTTTGCACTTTCAACCTATGTTTGTCCGGGAATGATGGCTGTAGCTCCCGGCAGTTTCATGCAGGAGATAGCGGATTTCTCACTGCAATGGCCCTACCAGTTGCTGAATTACTTTATGCACAGCAACGATATTGATTTTTTAAAGGAAATGTATCCGGTCGCTGAAGGAATTATAGCTCATTTTAAACAGTATCAGAGGGAGGATGGCTTACTCGAGAAGGTGACAGATAAATGGAACCTTGTAGATTGGCCTGAGAACCTGCGGGATAATTATGATTTTAATCTTACGAAACCAATAGGTGAAGGTTGTCATAATGTAATCAATGCTTTCTTTTGCGGTGCCGTTAAAACATTGAACAGGATAAGGGATATTCTTGGCATTGATTACACAGATGAATTTGAGGATTTGAAAAAAGCTTATATAAACGCTTTCTATGACAAAGGGCGTAAACTGTTTCGTGATTCAACAAATTCCAGTCACACCTCTCTTCATTCAAACATGCTGCCTCTTTTTTGGGGGCTTGTGCCCAGGGAGGCACAGAGCAATATAATTGAGCTTATAAAAGAGAAAAAACTGCTTTGCGGTGTGTATAACTCCTACTTTTTATTAAAAGGGTTGGCAAAAGCCGGCGCTCATGATCTGGTATATGAGCTTTTAACCCTGGAGGAAGAACGTTCATGGGCGAACATGATAAAGGAAGGAGCTACCACCTGCTTTGAAGCATGGGGAAAAGAGCAGAAATGGAACACCAGCTTGTGTCATCCGTGGGCAAGTGCACCAATTCCTGTAATAATCGAGGATATATTAGGAATTAAACCGTTAAAACCCGGATGGGATGAAATATTGTTCTCGCCGCACATACCTGAATCACTGGATTATATTTTTATTGAGTTTGAGACTATAAAAGGAAGGATAAGAATGGAATATAAGGAGGGCGTTCCACGAATAACGGTTCCGGATGGATGCAGATTAGTACATATATCTTAGCCGGTCTCAAGAATGCAAAAAATCAGCTCCTTTCTGGTATCAGTTGCCAGTAATAAGCCAGAATGGAGTTTTTTTGTATGGCATTGCAAAAAGAAACAGTACGGAGAATAGTCGATCAAAACAGTTTCAAAAAATTACTGCCGGAATAGTCGGCCGGTTTGTTTTCGTGAATGTGCTATTTTATAACTTATTTCTTAAATCATAAAACATTCCATATAGCAAGTCCATATGCATTGCCCACATCTTTATCAAACGAATTGGGACAGTATACATTTGTATATTCATAAGCAGCATTTAGGGAACATGTTTCCCACAAGGACGGTTCTTGCGGCTGAGCTTTTTGAGATTAGTGGAGAAAACTTATTCCCAAATTAGTACGGTGATTTATATAAGATATCTTTGCGGTACTTTATGCTGCAGTCATAAAGCCGGCATGTTTTAACAATTGGAGGTCAATTGAAAAAGTAAATTCCGGTTTGCAAAAGTAAATTCCACAGTATTTGCAAAGCAAGAGAAATCTATATTTTTCGTGTTTTTTGAT
>Ga0134105_1000381_pt1 | contig 49778 bp, 32 predicted proteins | sample 16_3_2metaG_FD_94457 | JGI IMG/M metagenome (GOLD analysis project Ga0134105, IMG submission 94457) | Switchgrass degrading microbial communities from high solid loading bioreactors in New Hampshire, USA - 16_60_3.3_214_A3 metaG | ecosystem: Engineered > Bioreactor > Semi-continuous > Anaerobic... | reverse complement strand
TGACGGAATAACGGCGTTTGGCGTGGTCCAAGTGCCTTCCACTACCGACATGGTGTCGGGGTACTTGATGACGGCAACCACGTTATCTTCCGCATCACAATAGGGAGTATTCAGATTGGTTCCATAGGCATAAACCGAAATGGGTTTGTCCTTGTTGACCAGCCTTGAATACATGCAGCCGTAGCAGCAAATATCCAGGAAAGCTCCCCCGCCTTTATCCGCCTGATACCACCAGGTAGAAGCCCGTTCCTCATCCGTCATCTCATCTGCTTTTTCGGTAACACCTCTATGTTTTGCCCCTACACCAAGGGGACCGGTATGGCCGTTGATATAATAAACCTTGATTAAATCCCCCACAATTTTTTTATCCAGGGCATGTTTCATTCTGTAAATGTAATCCCGCCAGGTAGTAGGCCAGTTGACAACGGCTTCGATACCGTATCTTTCCACGCTTGCCTTAATCTTTTTTGCTTCCGCCAGTGAAACGGCAATGGGCTTTTCAATGCTGACATTAATACCGCGTTTTGCACATTCTTCCACAATCTCCGGCTTTCTGAAGTTTTCTGTTAAAATAAAGGCAATATCGGGTTTTAATTGGTCCAACATACTGATATAATCCTCATATACTTTCACATGATAGGTTTCGGATACGTTTTTTAAATTCCAAGCCCTTGTGTACCGTGCCCTTGTTTTTTCCGGTGCTTCCGGGGGCACGTCCGCGCAACCGATTAATTCAATATCCGGTTGTTCATGAATATAAAGGGCGATTTCGTTTACGTGCATATGTGCAAATCCGATAATGACCGCTTTAATCATTTTGCTTCCAACTCCTTTACGTGTATTTCCCTGCCTAGTTCGGCGGATTTATAAAAACATTCGAGAATTGCAGCAACATTGATTATTTCCTCAGGTTTTACTATTAAATCTTCTTCTCCCTTTAAAACTTTCAATAAATTATCTACTAAGTAAAAATGGCCAAAAAACGCTTCCTCTTTATATTTATTTTCTTCGGTTTTCAATTCTTCAACAGTGTCTTTCCCTTTATATATCTTGCCTGCCGGTATATCCACACCTGCCTTTTTGCTAATAAGTTTAATACTGGCTTCTTCCGGCAGATTCGTTGCCCATGCCACTTTAAAATTAGCCCGTGCACCGTTTTCAAAAGTCATTGAACCGCAGGCAAAGTCTTCCACATCCATTTCTTCCGGATGGAATGTTCTAACATGATGCACTTCTCCTGTCAAAGCTCCGCTTTCTACAAGGTTTCCAATTTCCGTGGCATGGTTTTGGAAAGTGGTTGCACTTACTGACCTAATTTTGGGATTCCCCATCAGCCATACAAGTGCATCTACTATGTGCACGCCAATATCGATAAATGCTCCTCCGCAGCTGATTTTCTTCATATGAAAAGTTCCCCATGTTGGAATTCCCCTGCGCCTTATTCTTGAAAATTCCGCATAATAGATCTCATCCAGTTCACCGTTTTCTATCATCTTTTTTACAGCAAGACGGTCAGGAGTAAAACGCATACTCTGACAACCAATTAAGTATTTTCCTTTCTCTTGTGCAAAAGAATACATTTCCATGGCATCCTTATATTGAAAAGCCACAGGTTTTTCGCACAAAACGTGTGCATTATGGGATAGTGCCAGCATAACATATTCCTTATGAAAGCAATTAGGAACACAAACCGAAACAATGTCAGGCTTTAATTTCTTTAACATTTCTTCCGCATTTGTGTAAAAGTTTTTTATGTGATGCCTTTCTGCCGTTTCCTTGGCGGCTTTTTCATTAATATCACATACCCCTACGATTTCAAAGTGATCGGGTAAATGTTTATAAGCAGGAATATGGGCAGCATTGGCAATCATCCCACAGCTTATGATGGCTACCTTATACATTGTATACCTCCTTCAAAAACTCTAAGGTTTCAGAATCTTTTTTTGTTGCTCGATATTCAAGTCCGATATAGCCATTGTAATCGGTCTTATTAATTTCCTTTAATATGGAAACATAATCCACCTTCCCTGTTCCCACCTCGTGTCTTCCGGGGCAATCGGCAACATGAAAATGCCCGATGATATCGATATTTTCTTTTATCTCCTCTAGAGAAAAGTCTCCCATCATATTTTGATGATACATATCATATAGCATTTTTATATTAGGACTGTTAATCTTTCGTAAAATGTCCATTACACTCTTTGCGTATGGCATGAAATAATTTTTCCGATCAACATTATTGAGAGGTTCTACCAAAAGAGTTATTCCTTCTCTCTCCACTAGATCCTTGGCTTCTAATAAACATTGATATATATTTTCCACTTGCTGGTCATATGGCAAATGTTCAATGTTTTCCCCTACCAGTACTATCAAACCGTTTGCTGCGAGCCTTTTATATACAGGCATACTTTGTTGCAAAGCATAAATAAATTCTTCTTTTTTCCCTGCATTTAAGATTCCTCTTGAAAGTTGATAGGAAAGTTTTTCATCCTTGCAGTCTAGATTGAATATGGATACTTTCATATTTAGCTCGTTCAATTTACTGACGATTCTGTCAATGTCCTTATCAGACCATTTCCAAAACTCTATGACGTCTATTCCGCTGTTCTTAACTTCTTCAAACCTTTTATAGAAATCTACATAACTATACATCATATCGATACATACACTAATGTTCATTTCCATACCTCTTTATTCTTCATAGTAATCTTTTTTTTCAAACGTCAGCCTCTCCCAATCAGCAGGTGCGTCACCCAAATCAGGAACATCAAGCAAAATTCCGTCTTTCAGGGCCGACTCATGGGCCACTAAGCCCGGTATCATGTACCTTGCGGAATCCCAAGCATTATTGGGTGGTAATTTTCCGGATATGACCGCTCTTACAAAATCATCCACCAAAAACGGATGGGAATTGAAATGTGCAAATGGCGGTTCATCTCTAAAGCATTTTGGCAATCTATTTTTATCGTGAATGGGGGAATACCCTTCAACATATCTTACAGAAATAGGATCCTTGCTATAATCAATAGTACCGTTTTTTTTGTCTTCTACGTACCGTTCGGTATTGAGAAGTTCATCAAGATATTCTACATATGGGGTCTCACCGCTGGCCACACCCTTTTGAAAAGTATGCTGAGTAATGCTACATTCATAAGCCCCTTTATCTCCATAAAAGCAAGTAATATAGGACGACGGCTTATTGATTCCGATACGTCGAAATTCATTAATTCTGACAATACCACCGCCCGACATCCGGAATAATGCGGTTTCATTGCTGAATGGATTATCCCAGTCATTTTTCCCTTCTCCGTAGATATTATCTTCATGGCTATCACGGAATCCCATGCATGAAACTTTTGTTGCGTACTCGTTGATTGCAGAAAAAACCATGGATATGGAGTGGGTAGGATAAAACATGGGCGGAATGCCTGCTGCTCTTTTCCAATTTATACCTCCTGAATGTTGAAAAGCGTTGTACATTTCGCAAATATCATGATAATACTGGGCTTCAGCATAAACAAATCGTCCGAATGCGCCTCTTTGATATTGTTCTCTGCAATAAATGGCACAGGGATAATAATAACAAGTCTCACCCATCATATAAATCAATCTTGTTTTTTTAACCATTTCAACAATCTGTTCGATTTCTTCAATGGAACAGGCTATGGGCACTGCACTAAAAACATGCTTTCCTGCTTCTAATGCTTTTATGACCATAGGAGCATGTAAATGCCTTTGAGTAAAAATTCCGATGCAATCTAAATCTTTGCCGTTTTTAAGCATATCGTCAAATGATTTGTAAGTACGGACTATGCCATGCTTTCTGGCACTTGTTTCAACGCGTTCACTCACCAGATCCGCTATGGCCACCTCTTTGACATCAGGATGCTTTTTAAATAATTGTATAAAATCATCCGAGAAAAGCCCAAGTCCCACGATTCCTATACTTAGTCTCATGACATTCCCTCTTTTCATTGTTTGTATATTTCAATCATATCCTATCATTGATTTGTAGTAATTACAATTGACATTATAAGCATGTTTTTGTACAATATAATCACAATCATAAAGGAGTGTTAAAGTTGAATAAAATTGACTTGTCCGTATTGAACGACGTCGATCTGCATATTAAAAATTTCGGTGTTTTTAAGTCAGATGTATCTCCACCTGCAGCTTATACTTGCGTGAAAGGTGCAAAGCCTTTTTCAAGATTTTTTTATGTAACAAAGGGGGCCATCATTTTCAATGAAGGCACACCTAACATGCTTGTTGCAAAACAAGGGGATATTGTATACTTACCTTATGATATTCCTTATGTTTCAAAATGGGATACCAGCTCGCCAGGTGGTTTTATTTCCATAAACTTTATACTAAACGAGCCACCTATTTGTTTTTCTGATGACATTTGTATAGCAGTAACGGATAAGACAAAAGTCTTTCTTTATCTGTTTGAAGATATTTATAAAATTTGGAGCGAGGATATGTACGGATATAAACTAAGGACCATGTCAAAGTTTTATGAAATTTTATATGCCATATATACCGAAAGTACAAAAAACATATTAAAAACACAATATCGTGATATTTATAAAGGCATATTGTATATAGAACAAAATTATCTGGAGGATATTGATATAGACAAGGTTGCTTCAATGTGCAACGTAAGTCCCAGCACTTTCAGACGGTTATTTAAAAGTTATAAACAAATGTCACCCATCACATACAAAAACTATCTTAAAATAAAAAAGGCTCAAGAACTGATACAATACGGAGAATGTACAGTTACCGAAGCCTCTGAAAAAGTAAAATGTTATGATTTAAGCTATTTTAACAGGTTATTCAAAAAATACATCGGTGTGAATCCTAATGAATTAAAAAAATATCCCAAGTTGCCAACTTAAATTGCCATATCACGAATATGGTTAATATATTTTTAAATCAGTATTCATTGTAGGAACACCTTATATGGTGTCCGAAATCAGCATATTCATATATACGGACGCCATGTATGGCGTCCCTACAAATACAGTATTCATGTTAACCTTTCTGTAGGGAACGCATTGTATGCGTTCCGCTATCTTATTTCTTATAACAATTCCAACATAAACTGCATTACCCTGTCATGAAAACCCGGAAGGGATTCATGTCCAAAATCCGGATAAATAACAATTTCTTTTTTGGACTGAATTTTATTATACGCGGCAAACTGAGCCGACGGCGGACACGCCTGATCCATCAGAGCGGTTGCCATTAACACTTCTCCCTGAATTCTTTTAACAAGATACTGGATATCAATATACCCCAGTGTAGTAAATACTTTTTCCCTGGTTTTATGAGTAGGATCAAACCTTCTGAAATAATCTGTAATATCCTGATATCCGCCTTTTGCAAGATCGATTTCCCAAACTCTTTGATAATCCGACAAGAACGGATATATAGGTGCCAGTTTTCTAATGCGGGGTTCCAGTGCTCCACATGCCAGTGTCAATCCTCCGCCTTGGGAACCTCCCATAGCTCCGACCCTTGTTTCATCCACTTCTGGCATATCCATCACAATACCTGCCAACTGTGCGGCATCCAGAAAAATATGCCGAAACAACAATTCATCCGGTCCATCCATTAGTCCTCTTATAAGATGGCCGTGAAGCGTATTGCCTTTCACACCGCCCACATCTTCCGACAAGCCACCTTGGCCTCTACAGTCCATAGCTGCTACTGAAAATCCGGCAGCCACATATGCCAGCTTACTCCACCAATCTCCTGCGTTTGCAGAATAACCATGAAATTGAAGAATAGCAGGATGCGGTTCCTGAACGTTCTTAGGTCTTATGTACTGTGCATGTATCCTTGCACCTTTCACACCGGTATAAAACAAATCAAAACATTCCGCATAAGGAACTTGAAAATCACTTGGGATAAGTTCTATTTGCGGGTCCACTGATTTCATTTCTTTCAGTGCCCGATCCCAATACTCATCAAAATCCTCAGGACATGGATTGGTTCCTTGGTATTCCCATAGTTTTTCAAGAGGAAAATCAAATAATCCCATAAAACATCTCCCTTTCTTTTTTGTTTTTTATTCATGAAAAGGTTATTATGTCTATGCATCCACTAATCTTCATTTCCCAACCTCTTATTCTTCATAATAAAATAATAAAGGATTTAATTGAATAAAATTGACTTGTACTTTTATATCCATATATTACGGAATATTACGGACGCCAGAACATATTTATCATTTAGCCTGTGGTCGCCCGCAAAATATATCAATATTAGTAGCTTAGTTTAACAACACAAAACTAATTGTTTTCGAAAATTTTTTCATATTTATTCACCGGTACCGGACTACTAAACAACGTAGTATTACTGTTTGTGTCATATAATATTGTTGCATCGTGTAGAACAATACTCAAGGCATTGCCGGCTTCATCCTCCTCAACCATCATCAATGTTGCATCGGTTCTGTATTTTCCGATGTCTACTACAGACTGTGACGTTAAGTCATTCAGATGATAATAGTAGTATTTTTTGGTAACATTGTTTACCGTATCCGTTAACGTCAATACAAAACTATTGGCGGATTTGCCCAAACCACAGTCTATAACCTCCGTTTGAACACTGAAACTTTGCCCTTTATCTAAAGGAAGCAATATGGTGTCAAAGGTCACATCCCCCGGCAGATACTTTGTATATACTGCTTTCTTCCCTGGTATTAAGGAACCGGCACTTGGTGAAAAGATATTATCCTGTAATGATACATTGTAAAATTCGTTGATGCCGACAGGAATCACCATAACATTTACGTCTTCAAAATTGCTGCGGGCGATTTTGGTTTCATTGTCAATGGTGATATTGGCCGCAGGCAGCATGTGCCAGTGCTGGTCATATAGATTGTACCCTTCATTTTTAGGTTTTAAATAGTCGCTTACAATCCAAAACTTTGCATCTCTCATAAATAATACACTTCTTAAATGTTTACTTGCATCAACGGTTGCCGGAGAAGAGTATTGAACATAATCGTAAACCGCCCCTGCTTCAAATCGGTCAAGCGTTCCGTCAACATTTGTAATTTGGTCTTTTGAGTTCATAGTTACGGTATTGTGCTGCTGTGCCGATATCATATAATCCCTTATATTTCCTGTCAGTATTGTTCCATATGACTGATCCGTAAGAAGATACTTTCCATACGCAAACATCGATATGGATAATTGGTCTCGGTGTCCGTGACTGCCTATTCCCTTGGCTCCTATATGCAAAGCCAATGCTTTGTCCGACCAGTCGGAACGCATTACCGTCCATAATCCGTCCGGAAAAGTAACGGATGTAAAGTCGGGGAGTTTGCCCTGACTTCCGTTTGTAGCAACATATTTTAGTTCCTCGTCTTCTTTAAACAATTCCGAAAGCATTTTAATAAATGAAACTCTTGAAACATTATAATCCATGGAATCTCCCACATGAAACCCTTTATAACCCGGTGATGTTGTGTATAGCAAAAACTTAACCTGTTTATAGAACTGTCCAAACACATAGGGCGAATACGGCAACGGTACTCCGGTCACTTTGGATATGGAAAAAGGTTGATACAATGTGTTAAGCAATGTAACCATGTATCCCTGTGCCAGCTCTACAGAGCTTCCGTCCGGTCTTGTAAAGTTTTGATTCAACCGGTCGTTTTCTGTCACGGTTGCATCAAACCACCTGTCAAACGCGGAAAACTCACAAAAACGTGCCGCTATCGAATAAACACCCAAGGTTGCAAAAGAACCCCAATTATTTATTGCTTTTCCATAATAGTTGTTAACCAGCCACTCGTTTGCCAACCAAAAATGCTTTAAAGCAGCCGTGAAAACTTCAGGAGTCATAAAACAGCTGTCCACCACTCGTAAAAGCCCTTCAGACATATTATCAATATGGCAGGATATATCAAGTGCATTCATAACGTTTGGATTTACGCCAATGGAATCAATAAGTCCCATAAACTGACGAATGAAGGTATAGGCATACCGATCATCCCCTGTATAGCTGTATAAATTGGACGCAACGATAAGTTCGTCACCTCTGTGAAAAAAACACACCTTACCCTTTTCAGTCGGATCATTGCTTGTTACATAATCCCAACACTCACTGTCATTGCACGAAAACATCAAATGGTCTGAAAAATAGTTCCAGGTAACGGTTTCCTCTTCCCAATTGGAATCGTTCCATTGGTATAAAAGCATTTCCTTCCTGCCCGTACCCGTAGAATTCCTTCCGTATAAATTCAAAGTGGCCGAATTTATTTGGTCTGTTGGTTTTAATGAACTAATATCAAAAGCAAGGTATGCCCGTTTCGTGTTATGATTATGGTTTTGATAAGTACCGCTTTCCTGAACGTATAGAGTTGGTAAGGAACCGTAATTCGTATCGGCATTTGTTCCTGCGGAAATATAGGAATCCTTTACCGCCGTAAAAATTCGCGTTTCTCCATTATTCATATTTAATACTAAAGTGGGGGAATGGTCACTTTCCTTGGACTGAAATTCAGCACATGAATCCTTTTTGTCGATAGATGCAATAACAAAGGTTCTGTATTTTTCGTTGCCTTTTGCCGATAAAACGGAATTGGTTACGTCAAGGTTTATTTGTTTCCACTCGTTTTCCACATCAAATATGTTAAGTGCCAATCCGTTCATGTGACTTACCGCGTAAAAGTTTTTTTCCAACAACTCCGTTCTTACTCTTGCCGTATTTCCCGGATCCGATTTGACTGTGGTCACCCTGTTATTTGCAATATCTTGATAATAGGACAAAAGTTCTTTTTTAGCCGTTTTATAATCCCCTGCTTTTGCAGCCTCTTCCACACGGGACAATGAAGGATACTTTTCATAAGCAAAATACGGCTCTTTAATCCAAGTGGATGTAGTATTATCCCATAATCCAAAAAAACTTTCATCCGTTATATAACCCGGATCGTCAGGAATACGGTAATTATATATATCGGAACTCGGAACATAAATGGAGTTTGTCAAAGGCTTTATATTTTCCAGGGATTCCAACAAATAAGCCCTGCATTCGGTATCTCCGTCCGTATTGACTCTTTCGGCGGTAATCACCTGTTCTCCCCTAAGGGAAATGTCATCTATAACTTTTACATTGACAAGCGTAGCATCTTTATATTCTGCCAGAATCATTACAACATCATCCGTATATCCCGCCAGTTTGGCATAAACCCTTTCCCTATCCGCATGGAAGCTGATAACATCAGGAACTGCCCCTAATGTTATTACATTGTAATACTTGAACACCAAATTTCCGTTAGGTATGGCTATTTTGGTTATAAATCCGTGACTGTCTTTTACGATTCTATAAATTCCTTCGGAAGCTCTCAGGTGATTATACATATCCGTTTCGGTTATATTTTTATTTATGTATAAGACACACTTTTGATTATCTACGTCAATAAAATCCGAATCAGACAAAAGAGTTACATCCGGCAAAGCAAATGAAATTTTAGGCTTTCCTGCGTAAATAGCCACATCATCAACGGCAAATACAAAATCAGTCATATCATTTGGCATATTAAATCGGATATTGCGGAAATTGGTTTCCCATCTTGCACCGGTTGAAGAAATATTTTCATAATAATATTCTCTGCCGTTTATAATGAGGTCGGTTTTTGTGCTTTCAGGATATATTTTTACGGCAATTCTGTTCCATTCGTTGGCATTTATTAAGTGCATATCGCTTGACAAATAGCCTGTATCCTCTTTCACTTTATCTTTATTGGTTGTAACCAGTAAACTTGCCATAGGCGTCGCTACATCGTCATCCCTCATGGCAAACGAAATCCTCTGAGAATCGGTACCTAAATCGGTTGCGTAATATGAAAAACTTATCCAGATTGGTTCCGTTGCCACTAAATAATTTTTTGAACTGCTGTATCCCAAATATCCGGCACCTTCGTTTCCACGATTATCACGCACGATAATGTACCTGTCGTTTTCCTTTCCTCCCAGCGGCTCATTGGAATATTCCGCCGTTACTCGAATGACATTTTTGCTTGACGATATGTCATTGATGTCATCATTATAATTTTCGTACTTCAGCGTTTTGCTGTATACGGATATAATTTTTGAAGTCAAACCTCCGGCAATAATATACTTTCCCTTCATAAGTTCCTTATCTGCATCCGGACTTTGAGCATTCCATTCCCTATTGTTTTCATCAATGACTTTAAAATCAGCATAATTGGTTGTTATACTTGAGCAAAAATCGTAAACGGTTGTATCTTCAAACAGATATATGTCTTTACCCGGTTCAAAGTCTTTGAGAGCCTCATTGATAAAAAAATCAGACGAAACAATATATTCGGAAGCTGCCGATACAATTGAGTTCCCATTTATTTTCGGGAGTGCAGCACTTAGTATCATTGCCATTGCTAAAATTACGCTTATCATTTGTTTCTTCATAAGTCCCAACCCTTTCTAAAAAGAAGCTTATGAATCCTTTTATTGCTTTTTATTCAGGTTTACCTCCTTGTAAAATACGGAATGCTCGAAATATCAACCGGCAGTACTATTTCCTTCCCGCCGACGTATTCCTTTCTGTCTGAACCCTCCCAAATACCTTTAGGAAGTTTCACGGTTCTCGTTTTTGCTCCTTTTTCAATAACGGGAGCAACCAAAATATCACTTCCAAGCATGAACTGATCATTTATTGCTTCAAAACCTTCATCAGGATATTCATAAGCCATGTGCCTTACTATTGGTTTACCGGTTTGGGCAGATTCTTTGGCAAGCGTATAAAACAAATCCCCAAATTTTGTATGAAGCTTCACCGCATCAAGTACCAGCTTTGCATTTTCAGGAGTTAAAACACGCCATGCCGCAATGGAAAGCTGCATCATAGGCATAAGGGCATTTGCCTGAGCCCACCTTACAAAAAGCTCTTCATCCGGCTTTTGTCCCCTATTAAAGCAACTCAGAATACCACCGCCCACCATATCAGGACAGCAATACGCATATCCGCATAAACCTTGTAGGATGGTATGCGGTATTAAGGTATTAATCCCAAAATCATTCCATGTGTGATATTTATCGTGAAGTCTTGCAACAATTGCACGGCCGCCGAATTTCCAAGCCGCACGGAACTCGTTAAAACGGTATTTCTCTCCTATCTCGTTAAAAACCCTTGTCTGATTTCTTGCCGACATGGGATTATATATTGCATCATCGTCTCTGTAAAAATAGCAGTCGCCTGCGTCAAATTTAAAACCGTCAATATGGTATCTCTCCATAAGGCTTTCAAGTTGACCGTGATACCATTGTTGAACATCCGGATTGGTTAAATCCAAAACTGCGCTGTAACCATTCCACCATTTCCTTATGGCAGGCTCACCATCTTTTGTTTTGATAAGGAATCCTGAATTTAGGAAGTTCTTAAAATTAGCTCCTGCCGATGCAACAACCGGAGTTACCCAAAGCATCACCTTAAAGCCCATCTTATGTAATTCCGATACCAAAAATTCAGGAGCAGGAATCTTTGTTTTATCAAACTCAAACACTCCGAAATCCGCCTGCCAACCGTCATCAATCATGAATACCCCAGGTTGAAGGCCGTTTTCAATAATTTGATGTGCATAGTTCAGAATGTTCTCTGTAGTTTGGTTATGTCCTAATTCAATCCATGTGTTGTACTGTGGCGCTTTCCAAAACAGTTCGTCAGGCAGTTCCCCGGTAAATTTGAAATGTTTGTTCATAGCCGCCAGATATGCACCCTTTAAATTTTCATAGCCTTCGTGAAGTTCAAATTCTCCGCTTCCGTCCAAGATAATTTCACCGTTTTTTATTACCGCTTTAAAACTTTCTTCACTCCAAACATATCTTCCCTTGCTTGAAACCAGAAGAGGTGCAAATTGGTCATTTTCCTGCCCGCCGTTCAAATCGAAAAATCCATCGGATTCGACACTGTACGGCATTTCATGACCTAGATTGACGCTTCCTCCCCACCAATATTCATCCTTAAGTATGGTAATTTTCATCATATTGCCTCCTTTCCGTAATGCCTCCAATTAAGTCTGTATTATAAACGGGCAGTCATGAAAACCGCCCTTACATATTATATTTCACTTCTTATATTTCATTTCAATATTTTTTGCAATCTTCTTATAACGACAAAAGCCTGTTCGCGGAGAGCGCTTTCCTTCGGAGCAAATATATTATTGTCCATTCCTTTCATCAAACCAAGCTCTACGGAACGGTAAACGTAGTCGCGTGCCCACTCGCTAATGAACGAATCATCACTAAATATTTGCCTTTTTTCCTGGACTTGTTCTTCTTCATCTTCGTTATTTGCAAATTTATCATAAACAGTCATCAATATTTTACACATTTCTTCCCTCGTTATTGTGTCGTTGGGTCTGAATTTACCGTCCGCTCCGTTAACCAGTCCACTGGCTTTGGCAGTGGAAACGTAGGTTGAAAACCAATCGTCCAGCTTGACATCTTCAAACTCGCCCACATCACTTACCGGTTCCAACCCCAGCATTTTTACAATCAGCGTAATAAATTCGGCCCTGTTGATTGAGTCTTGAAGTCTTAAAGTCGGATCCCCGACAATAATTTTTTCTTTATACAAATCCAGTATATCCTCTTTTCCCCAATGTCCTTCCAATTCTTGCAAAATATAATCCGGAATGTTATCTGTAGCCGAATTTCCCGATTGAGGATTTGAAGGTCCGACTACAACAGGATTAACGGCTCCTTCCCTGCTTGCACCTGCATGAGTTCCTCCTCCGGCACCGCTGCCGGTATTTCCCTCATCCGGCTGCGAACCGTTATTATCATCTTCAACATCTAAGATAGGAGAAGTACCGAAATACATATATCCTCCTTTACTATTTGCTTTAACCATGGCACCGTTAAATATAACATTTTTTATTTTATTATAATTATAAAGTGTAATTTTTGAAATATCATGCTCATTTAATGCTGAAGAAACTACTTCATAATTTGCACCGTTCGGCCTAAATGAAACAGCCGGAACAGATTCGGTGCTCTTAAAGAGAACCTTATGTTTTAGCGTAGAATCTTCCAGGATGCTTGCATTTATCAGGAAAACGGATTCAATACTTCCTTGTTGGTTTTCTTCAATAAACATGGTTGTGGCATCGGTTGAATACTTACCGATTGTTATCTTGCGTTTTTGTTCCTTATCGTTTAAATGATAGTAATAATATTTTTTATACGTACCTTTTACATTGTCATACAATTGAAAGACGAAACTGTTTGCCGCTCCCTGCGGCAATCCGCAGTCCACCTTTGACGATGCCACACTGAAGTCATCACCCACGTTGACGGGAATAAGAATGGTATCATAAGTTACATCGCCTTTTGCAGTTTTATGGTACGCAGCCTTTTTGCTGTTTATAAGGGAACCTGTGGTAGGTGCAAAAAGCGAATCTTCAATGGCCACGTGGGAAAACTCCTCAGGAGCAATCGGCACCACCATTACATTGACATCATCAAAATTGCTTCTTGCAACTTTTGTATCTTTATCTATGGAAAGATTTGCAGTAGGTAGCATGTGCCAATACTGCTGATAGGTATGAACGGCATTTTCATCCTTTGGGCTGAGATAATCGCTTACAATCCAAAATTTTGAATCTCTCGCAAACAGCACGCTTCTTTCATGCGCCTTGGCATCTTCGGTCATCGGTGTTGTGTATGTTACAAAGTCATACAGGTTATTAATTTCCACCGCCTTGCATATACCGTCCTGACCTTTGTTTTGATTCTTATAGTTCATGGTTACCAAATTATGCTGTTGGGATGAAATCATGTAATTGTATGTATCCCCTGTTAAAATATGACCGTGGCCCTGGTCGGTAAGAAGGAATTTCCCGTAGGCAAACATGGAAATCGAAGTAACATCCCTGTGACCGTGGCTGCCTACACTTTTTCCCGTTATTTGAAGCGACAAGGCCTTTTCCGACCAATCCGAACGCATAATGGTTCTTAAACCGTCCGGAAAGGAAATGGAAGTAAAATCAGGAGCTTTTCCTGATTGTCCGTCCGTAGCAAAAAATTCCAACTCCTTTACATCTTTAAAAACATTTTCATACCATCTTTTTATTTGATAAACTGTTTTTTCGTTGTAATCCATGGAATCGCCCCAGTGAAAACCGCGAAACCCCGGAGACGTTCCGTATGAAAGCGCGAGAAGCATTTTCCTAATTTGTTCCATAACAAAATCGCTATACGGAAGAGGAGTATTGGTTAAAACCGAAATAGTAACAGGATTATAAAGCGTTGTGAGAAGAGTATTGGTATACCCCATTGCAAGCTCGATACAAGTGCCGTCATTCAAAGCAAAATGGCTGTTTAAACGGTCATTTTCCTGTTTTGTCTTTTCCATCCAGTAATCACATTTTTCCAGTTCTTTAAAACGGGCTATGATTGAATAAACGCCCAAAGTTGCAAAGGACCCCCAGTTGTTGGTTGCCTTTCCGTAATAGTTTTCAACCAGCCAGTCCGCCATCAGCCAAAAATGTTTTATAAGAGCAGTAAGTATCTCGGGCGACATATATTGGCTGTCAATAGTCAACCATACGCTTTTTGAAGTATTGTCCAAATGCGTAGCCATATCCAATTGATTCATAACATTTGGATTAACTCCTATGGAATTAACAAGCCCCATTATTTGCCTTAAAAAAGTATAGCCGTATCTTTCTTCATGGGTATAGTCAAATACCTGTGCCGGAACAAGAAGTTCATTTCCCCTGTGAAAAAAGCATATCTTACCTTTAATATCAGTCTTATTGCTCGTCACATAATCCCAGCAATCTTGGTCATTGCATGAAAACGTTAAATGTTCGGAAAAATAGTCCCAGCACACCTCATGTTCTTCCCAATTGGAATCGTTCCATTGATAAAGGAGCATTTCCTTTTCTCCGGTTCCGGAAGCATTTCTTCCTTTAATGTTCAAGGTAGCGGCATTAATCTCGTCCGTAGCCTTAAGTCCTCTTAAATCAAATGCTATATAAGCTCTTTTGGTATCAGCATCGTGATTTTGAAAAGTACCGCTTTCCTGAACAATCATGGTTTTCTCGCTGCCGTAATTTCTATGTGAATTAAAACCTGCGGAAATATAGGTATCCCTTAATGCAGGAAGTTCCATGGCCACGCCGTTAACCACCATGGATAATACAGGACCGTTCCCGCTTTCTTTTGAATAAAACTCGGCATATGATTTTTCTTTGTCAATGGCATTAATAAGAAAAGTCCTGAAACTTTCACTTCCTATTGCCTTTCTAATGGATTCCGTGACATCTATGGATATTTCCTGCCAATTGTTATTTACGGTAAAAATATCGATGGGCAAACCGTTCATAGCTCCTACCGCATAAAAATTTTTTTCCAAAAGCTGTGACCGGACAATGGAAGTTTTATTAATTGACGTCACCGGTTCAATCCGTTCATACTTTTTGGGACGATAATACTCAAGAAGCGCTTTCTCAGCAGCTTCATAATCTCCGGCTTTTGCAGCCGCTTCCACGGCTGCAAGCTCCGGATATTTACTATAGTCCCAATATGGCTTTAAAATCCATTTTTTCTCTGCAGCATTCCATTTTCCGAAAAATTCTTCATCGGAAATATAATTGGGATCTCCCCATAGCGGATAATCAAAGGTACTGGTACGTTTGCGCGGCGTTTCCTGCAGCAAAACTTCTTCCACGTTCACTTCACTCTCTTCTTTTAATTCACTTTCTTCCCCAAAAACAGAAACAAACAGATTTAGAGTCATTAAAAGGCAAAGACAAACACTAATTATTTTTTTCATCATCAACACCCTTTCCCTAAAAAATACCTTTTTATGAAACTACTCATTTATTAAATCCATAAGGGTGGAAATAACTGCTGCGGCTTCAGCTCGTGTCAAGGCATCTTGAGGCCTGAACTCGTTATTGTAACCTTTAATGATTCCTTTTGCTTTCATTTTATAAACTGCTTCCACGGCATAAGCGGATATTTCGTTATGGTCGGCAAACAACTCATTTTTCATTGCTTCTACCGGTATTCCTTTAAACTCCAAAAATCTTTCGATCATTACCGCCATGTCCTGCCTTGTAATATTTTGGCCTATTCCAAATGCATTTTCACTGATACCGTTAACAATACCATAGGTTTTAGCAGATAAAACATAATCGCTGTACCAAGCCGACGGATCAATATCATTAAAAAAGTTTTCAACCTTGCGAAGTTCAATATTACCGGCCATCATCATCATTTTCAGAAATTGTTCCCGTGTAACATTGTCATCGGGCCTGAAATTATTGTTTCCGTCGCCGACGATAATACCTTTCTCCTTTAATGATTTGACATGTTCATAAAACCACATTTCCGGAGTAACGTCGTTAAAAATTCCCGAATCCGGTAATTGATTTAAATTGTTCGAGCTTTGTACGGGAGCCGGAATGGAAGTTACGGCACCGCTGACCTTTCCTTTTACGTTTCCGCCACCGACAACGCTGGCACCTTTTCCTCCGTCCGTACCCTTTACATAGAATACAAACTGTTTTTCATATCTTACGCCGTCATATACGGCATATGCTGTTAATATAACTTCGGTATCATATTTCGGTTTTGTTAATACGCCTGTTGAAGATAAAATATTTTCATGGGACGAACTCCATAAAATCGGAGTTTCGTAAAATCCTGTTGCGGGCAAGGTAATATTAGAAATTACTACATAATCGCTCTCCAATGTAATTCCCTCAATATCCAGTCTTACTTTTTCTCTCTCGTCAACAAAAAGGTAAAATTCAAGTTCCGCTATACGAATTACCTTTTCCTTTGAAGACAAAACGTTAAATCTTAAGTACTGAGGGCAAACAGGTGTAAAAGTAATGATTCTTGACCGGTCATCCGTTATGTTCCCCGCTGTTAAATGATACCATTCCACACCGTCATCAGAATACTGAACGGAATAACTTTCTATATTGTCTGTGGGCTCATTTAAGTAAATACAATTTATCCATTGTTTTCCGTCAAGCTTTGCCGTCACGGAATTGATACCGTTTCCGCTTATGGATGCCAAATAATACGTGCCGTCATTTCCGTCATTTATATTTGTGATAGGATAGGACGGATGTTCCAATCCTGAACCGGTAAACGTCCTATTCAGTGCCAGGTTTTTGCCGGAATCGCACGGAACGATACAGCTTATTGTTTTTGAGACGGAAACTCTATTTCCTTGTGTTCCGCTGATTTTAAAATTCATATTGACAATGGTGTAAACATCAGGAACATTCAAAGTTCCGTCATTTCCTAAAACATTCGGATGATCCGACGTCCATTCAACGGTTGTTTGTAATATGGAGTTTGTATTTAAAACAATACTGTTCCTAATATACTTGGTGCCAAATACTGAAAAATAATCTATATTATCTAAATTAACCTGTAAAACGCCATATTCATCCACATCGACACTTACATTTTTAAATATTATACTGTCCGTATCGGCACTTACGGCATAAAAATCATTTATGTCCGTCAAGGTGTCCTCATTGTCCAGTTTTAATTCTTCATTGACCCATAGTGCAAATTTATCAATGTCCGGCATGATAAATAATTTTAAATCTATTTCTTCATTGGTTCCGACGGTTCCCAAAGGAATGTTTCCGAATTTAATGCCGTCCTCTTCCATCGTTAAGACAACGGCAAAATTTCCATCGGAATCTTTAATATAAATTTTTCCGTCCCGATAATCCTGCTTGGTAACGGTCATTTTTATAAAAGCATCACTTGTTATCCGGCACTTTTCTATATCTTCAAGCTGTATTGTTAAATCTTCGGTAACAGGGCCGTTAATATCCGCACTGTAGATATTAACGTTGCTTCCTCTTTCTTTCACCTTAAAATGAAAACTTTTCGCCAAAGAATGACCTGAATGATCAGTAATGGTTGCAGTTAAAGTTACTGTCTTATTACCTTTGATAAGCGTATTCAAATTCAGTTTGCCGTTATTTTCTATAACACTTGGGTCTGAAGACGTCCATGTTACACGGATTCCTTCTGCAAGCAAAGTAGGCAGTTTTATATCATACCTTATATCATTCACATCCTGATTTGTAATATCCGTAATATCCAGCTTGTTTGCATAGTACTCCAGCAATTCCGAAGGATCTTCCGCTTTCGGAACCGTCAAATAAAATTCTTTATACAAATATATTTCACCAACGGTTATTTTAGCCGTAAGCGTGACATTTACATCCGTGTTGCCGCGATACACTTTCCCGGTTTGAATATCAATGGCGTATTTATCGCTTGTTTCCCATGTAATGTTAGCATCTCCTACTGTTTGCGGCAATGTTTTGATACTGTTTACAACATGATTCGGCGTATCCGTAATAGCCGAAACGTTAAGAAGGCTTGCCGCATCATATACACGTTTCTTTTCTTCCGTTTGTACGGGAAGTTTTTGTTCCAGTTTAACCCTTTTAATTTTTAAATAATCGCCAAAATTCATATTTTGGTCAAGTGCAAACCTTACGGAGTTAAAGCAATTCAAGCCTTTACCGTCGAAATACGGTATACCGTCCTGTGGAGTCACCATCACGCCGTCCAAATACAGCCATATTCTTTTTAATGATGTATCCATTCGGAACTTCAAGTTAAACTCCCTGCCGCTTACATTTCCGTCAAAAATGTTGACACTGTTCTCCGAACCTTCTTTATCTTCCGTAATAAATGATACGGTGTTTTGCCTGAATTTAACCGTAGCAAAAGAAATGAACTCGTTGTTGGACTCATCAAAATACCCAATTTCAATACTTGACGGTCTTTCCCCAGTTACATGGGATACGGTATGAAAGCTGATATCATAAATTCCACTGAAAAAACTATTGAACAATGCTGCATTTTCTTCTCGCGTATCCTCGCTGTCGGGACAATAAAAATCTTTTATTGCCACAAAAGATTTTAAATCATAAAAGATAAATTCATTTTTTGGGGTAACTTTCTCCAGTGTAATCCCATCCGTCTCAAGAATGTATTTCCCGTCAACGATATCATATAAGGAACCGAATTTCCAATGTTTTAAATCAGTATCCTGGGAATAGGATTCATCCGTTAATACTTTCGAGGCGGCACCTTCCACTGCCGGTATTCTAAGGTAATATTTCTTTACATAATTGAACACTGCAGACCTTGTTTCCGATCTTGCCGTAAAAGATGCCTGTATATAGGTATTTATATCGTCCACCCACCTGTTTATAACTCCTTCATTGGATATTGCATGAGTATTTCCGGAACTCCATGTCAGCGGTAAATCTCCGTTAATTTCGGGAATTCTAATATTTTCCGTTACATAGAACGGGTTATCCACCAAAGTATCAGGAAGAAGTTCCAATATCCTTAAAGCACTGGTATACCTTTCATCGGTCATATCGGCTTCCAAACGCGTTATCTTGATATTCCGGATTCTTAAATAGGAATCCACGGAACTTGCCTGCAGCCCGTCAATTCTTATTGCTGAAAATACATTATCAAGCCCTGTACCATAGATATATGGCAAATCCGATTTAATTAACTGGTCGTTTTTATAAAAATCAAAGGTTCTTGTCCTTGTATCAAACACCACTTTTATTTTCAGCGGCTCCCGCATGGTGTAAGGAGTTGAAAGGAAAGTTTTCTTCGTCCCGTCTTCCGTCAAATGATAAACCGTAAGCGTGTTATACCCCAGGCGTAATTCCATTTGGGTTTCCGTCATGGTTTTGGGATCCGCCGACTTATCTTTTCGATATCCCAATTGTATAAAATACAAGGTTTTATTAGCTCTCTCCGTATCTACAAAATAATCCAAATCAAATTCAATGGCATATTTCCCTGAAAATTCCGTTGCGGTTATTTCCGTATTGTGTTCTTCATCTTTCCCCAATATCCCCTCAAAATCCTTGGAAATATAGAATGAAAAGGCTGAATTCCCTGCACCTGTATCAGTGTTAGGCGTGGACTTAATTTGTTTTATGACCAAAGCGTTATCCTCCACGTATGACGTAGAATGGTCATCATGAGAAAACTTCCATCCTTTCAATTCGTTGTAGCTTGTAAATTTCTCATCAACAATGACCAAATTTTCCGTATACATGTCAACTTCAGAAAAATCATCGGCAAAAGCAAGAGCAGGATTGATAAGCATATTTAAAAATACCGCTATCAGGATAAAGATTAATTTAGGACTTTTCATTTAAATATCCCTCCGCTTTAAACAATGTTTTATCGCTTAATAACAATAGCCCGTGGAATATCTACATTTAGAGTAACAAATATTCTGTCCCCGATTTGAATGTCGTCAAACGTTCCGGTACTGATTTTTTTGTTTTCATGAATAATAAATACAGGAGTTTTTCCTCTTTTAAATACCTCATAAGTTGCCAGTACGGTATTGTCACTGCCAAACCCCACTTCAAGACCGTGTACCCAACGATTTTTAATATTTGAAACATAATTATATATAATATTTTTTACTTCCCCGCAGAACTTTTCTTTTTCCGAATATCTGTTCATCAGAAAGTCATAATAATTATCGACACTCTGTAACAACTCAAATCCGTTTAAATTGTCGAATCCGTCCAGAGAATAGGCTATCAAATCTCCTCTTTTCAGACTCAAAAAGGACTCCGGCGACGGAATCAGGGTTGAAACGGTATATTCCGTTTCCTTCCCGTCTACAATCATGGAAACTTTGATAAGGTTTGTGTTTTCATCCTCTGAATATGTATTTGCAACTTTTGTAACCATGGCCACATCACTGGAAGCCGTTACAATTCCCGGCTGCCCGGCACGAAGCTCGGCCTGCATTACAACAAGGTCAACAATTTGGGTGTCTTCATTCAGCACATATCCCTGTACATCATACTTTACACCGTTTAAAAGTTCAATAAACACTTTAAGGTCGTCATCGCTTACATTTTCATTGACAGGAACACATATAGAAGAAGTTGTGTTTTCTGCAATGCCAAATGCCTTACCTGCCGTTTTGCCAAAAGTCATCTCATAACTGTTATAGTATTTGCTGGTCCCTTCCCCTACAGGCTCTAAAATATCAATTTTAGTAATTTTGCCGCTGTCGTCCAGGGTATATGCAATGGGTTTATTTAAAATATATGAAGGAAGCTTATTGATGTCAATGCTGACTCCGTTTACCTTTACCTTATCCGAAACGGAATAGACCACTACGTCACTGTTTCGGCAGAACAACTTAGGTGTCTTTATGGTTTCTCCGCCGTCTTCGTTCTCCGTTTCATCATACTTGACCGAAATTTTCCCCGGTATCAGCAACTTCACCTGATAGCCGTCCGATAAACTTGTTGACCGGTGAATCTGATAAACATAGGCATAATTGTTTTCCGTTAACGGGTATTCTACATAAAATACCGTATCATAAAAATTGATATATGCAGTTACGGTTTTACCAATCTTTAAATCAATTAAATCGGATTGACGGCGATAAACACTGCCGTCTACCGTAATGGTATCTTCACTGATTTCTTCCAAAATCCCGGTTACTACGGAATCGGACAATATTACTTTCAACGCATCGCCGTCTTTGCTTCCGGCAATGCTTAAAATGCTGCCTTCTTTAATTTCACTGAAATCAACAGGTTTTAAGTCGCTTCCCAAAAGCTCCACGTAAACATCTTTATCATTGGTATCCAAATCCAAATACCTGGAACCTTTATAAAGTGTACTGTTTTTGAAGTAAACTTTATTTTCCTCAGCGTAAACCCTTTCCACAATGCAATTTACATATTCTTCAATAAACATCACTTCCGCAATACCGTCATCGTCATTGTCAATGGCTTTAGCAAAAACATTTTCTTTATTAAGAAGTTGTTGAACGTTATAATGCAAGTCAAGTCTGTTATTATATACAAACTTTGTTAAAGGATCTATAAGTACATCATCATATTTTTTCTCATCATTGAATATAATACGGTTTTGAGAAATTTCCCTGATATCATCACTGGAAAAATCGACAACCATATTGTCGTCGGTAGGTCTGATGCTAATAATTGCACCGTCATTATTGTTATCCGACCTGAAGTAAAATTCCACTGTTTGTCCCACATATCCAATGGGTGCTATGCCATCGTAATCATATACTTTCCCTTCTATCTCCAGCTGATTGATTTTAAGATTTGGAATTTTATCATTCAAGTAAGTGCTGACATCAGCGGTAACAACGCCCCTCATTTTGGTAATTGTTCTGTAATTATTGGAAAACAAAGCATTCCGCAATGTATTTCCGTGAATGATTTCATAAGACGTCACGTTTTCCGTTGAAAGCACATAGGACATCATTTCAACGTCCAGAGCATTGTCAACCATGAATAAAAGATTTTTAAACGTTAAGAATTCTTCCGTTCTGTCAACGTTTTTTAAAATTCCAAGATTGGCAGCCATCACCGTATAGGCATCCAGTGTTCTTTCTTTTATAATTGCACCGTACCCGAGAATATCTACAAGAATTTTGCATGCTTCACTGTAAAGAATATACCTGTCCGGTGAAAACGTTTTTTCCGCCGAACCGGAAACAATATTTAATTGATACAATAAATGAATGGCATCCTTATAAGGATGTTGCTCTATATCCTCAAAAACGTCGTTAGTATCAACGCTTAAAGGAGTATTGTCAAATCCCATCATATTCACGGCAATTTGACAAAACTCCCCTCTTGTAACATATTCCTCAAGGCGCTCTTCCACGTGAAAACCGCTTGTAATGCCAAGAGAATTTAAATCGAAGAGAATCTCATCTTCTTTTGCAATAACAGAAAAGAAATTAATATTCAACAGCAATAAGACCATACAAAAAATTCCAAACCTTCGTTTCAGCATTCCGATTTTATTCATAATACTCCTCCTACCGTTAAACACCAAAATCTTCTACAAAGTGTTCATATACAAAGTGTATAGCTATCCATAAAATGCTATACACTTTGTATATGAACTAATCCCAATGATAAATAATACGGCTTCTTTCTAGAACTCTACACAGTCCGACAGAGGTTCCAAGGTTGTCAAAGAATCCCAATAAAATGCTTTATAAGTCAATGAAGGATTATAGTTTTCTATTTCATAGGTAATGGACTCTATACCAAAAATATTTCGTTTGGGTACCATTACGATGTTCACAAGCAAACCGTCACTATAGGCCGCTACAATCATATTTCCCACACTTTCCCCGTTTCCTTTCAACACGGCAGTAAAGGTTCTGGTATTGATATCTCCCGTGAAGGAAAGGAGTTCTACCATGCCTTCGGGCAAAACTTCTATAGTATAGTATTTAGGTATTGGATTTCCGCTTTCCCAAACTGCAATTTTCGTTGCATAGTTTTCAGAATCTTTCACAATTACGTATTCGTAAAGGCTGTCACTGATGGTTAATGCCGCCGTTATTTGTCCTTCCGTAACCGGTGATTTTACCATTACGGTTTTCGAAGGATTATGAACAGCTATATTATTGTCGTTGCTTGCAAAGGTACAAGAAGGCTCGCTATAGGAAGTACCCTCCCCGCTGCCTCTGTAGGCTACCACGTCATCTACGGCAAAGGAGAAGTCCGGGTAACTACCATGATTCGGAAGATTCAATCTGAACTGCCTAAACGTTTTTCCCCATACAACATTGTTGCTGTTTATTTGACTAAACTCGGTACGAACTCCGTTGACGGTAATATCCGTATATGATGTATTGGGATAAAGCCTTACTCTAATCCGGTTCCATTCGTAAGGTTTTACATAAAACCACGAGCTATTAAGCATTGAACCAATATTTTCCTTTGAACTGTCGGTTGTAAAAGTTAAATAACCGTTGTTTGCAGTTTGACCGTCGTCACGCAATGTAAATCCTATTTGTAAATCAGATTGGCTGATGATAACAGGTATGTAAATCGAAAGTTCAATATTGACCGGCAAATCTCCCTGATATATAACACCCGCACTGCTTTCATATGTAAAGGCAAAATAGTCTCGCGCTTCCGTCGTGCTTGTTCCACGATTCCTGGATACTTTCAAGTATTTGTCGGAAGGCAACTTGCCTCCCCAGCCTTCATTGGCAACGGATACTGCGGTTCTTGCTGCATAACCGGAAGTAGAAACATCATTTCCGTTCATGTTTACCGCAGCTGAACCTCCTTCACCAGGAGCGCTTACAATTACAACATCGCTAAAATCCTCCGTTTTTTTACCAAGAACCGACGGAGTCAACACCTTTGAATACAATCCGTCCATAAAAATATACTTGCCTGCCATGGTTTCCTCTTCCGACCCCTCGGTTTCATGGGTCCAGACATTTCCGGTTTCGTCAGTTATTTGAAAATCATCATAGGGGCTGTTTAAACTTGAATAAAAATCGGCAACGGTAATATTTTCAGGCAATTCAAAATTACTGCCGGGAACCGCAGTGGCTAAATATTTATTAATAGCGTCATCCTGGGACGACAGGTTTTGCGTACCTATTGAAGGTACGTAGTTTCTGTCAACTTCCTCCATAACAGACCAATCGCTTATATAAACCGATATTTCTAAATTTTCTTTACCATTGTCTATCTGAAAGTAACCGTTAACAGATGTTATGGTTGATAAGTAATTATCAATTGAAACGGTATTAATAGCCCCAAACGGTTGACTGCTGCTATTGACATATTTATAAAGTGCATATTTATATGTTGTACCGTTAACTACAGCATCTTTAACAAGAACCAAATCCAATTTGGAAAATCTATCGCTACTGAAATCGCTTTGATTAATCGATATGGAAGCAGTAGCCAGCAATGTGTCGGAAGAATTTCCTATTGGTTTACCTCTTAACTGAACATTAAAGTTAGTATTCTTGTTGCTACTGTCATAATACGTCCACTTAATAGGTTTGATATATATTGTTATTTTAACGGCTTCCACTTTGCCGTCTTCCATATTGAAATTTAACGTTTTCCTGTGCTCGACTCTGAAATAATCGTCAATATCATTTTTCGCATTGGTAATTTTTAGTTCGTATGCATCCTTTATACCATAGGCAGAGACGATACTTTTGGATCCAAGCAGTTCTCCCGCCTGATTGTATTCCATACCCGGTTCGCTTAAAGATTTTGCACTTACCCAAGAAATAAAGCTGAAATTCGTAAGCAAAAGGGTGACTACTATAGTCACGGCAAACATTTTTGTCATTTTTCTTTTCATAAAAACATTCTCCTTTCTTGATTCATTTATTTTATAATTTTAATTTTTTACCGCACTCTCATCCCTTGATGGAGCCTATCATTACACCTTTCACGAAATGTTGCTGAACAAAAGGATAAATAATTAATACAGGTATCATGGAAACTACAATTAACGAATATTTTAGCAGTTCCGAAAGACCTTGCTTTACTTCCGCCAGTTCAGGGTCATATACCATGCTTGCATCAATTTGATTGGATACCAGAATATCTTTTAAAATGATTTGGAGAGGATATAGTTTTTTATCATTTAAGTAAATCAGCGCATCAAAATAGGAATTCCAGTGCGCTATGGCATAGTAAAGGGTGATTACCGCTATCACCGCCTTGGACAATGGAATGACAATTTTTATAAAAAAGTAAATATCTCCACATCCATCTATTTGTGCGGCTTCCAAAAGCTCATTGGGGATGTTCGATCGGATAAAAGTACACGCTACAATCATGTTGTAAACCGAAACGGCATTTGGAATTACCATGGCCCAAACCGTATTTAACATCTTCAATTTATTTACCAAAATATAATTTGGAATTAATCCTCCGCTGAAAATCATGGTAAAAGTAAACAGCATCATAATATATTTCCTACCGGGCAAATCATTCCTGGCCAGCGGATATGCAGCACACATGGTTAAAACAACGTTGATGACCGTGCCTAATCCCAGGTACAACAAAGAATTCTTATATCCTGTAATAACGTCCTTATGTTCAAATACCGCTTTATAACCTTCCAGACTAAAATCCACGGGAAATAAAAATACTTTGCCGGCAATAACCGCACTTGGCGATGAAAAGGATGCGGATAACACATAAATCAAAGGCAAACCCACAATCAACAGCAATATTGTTAAAATAACATAAATAATGGTGTAAAAAACGCAATCCTCCATGGTATCCTTGATTTTTCTTTTTCTAACACTTACTTCGTTATTTGTTACCATAAGCTGGTGTCACCTACTTTTTTGGATACTTTGTTCACCACTGTTATCAGGATTAAATTAATAACCGAGTTAAATAATCCTATAGCAGTGGCATAGGAATAGTCACCGTTTAACTTCAGTCCCACCTTGTATACATATGTTTGAATAACTTCACTGTAGTTCAAATTGAAGCTGTTTTGCATAAGCAGTATTTTTTCATAACCAATGTTCATAAAATGGCCGCAGCGTAAAATTAACATAATAATTACAGTGGGCATAATGGACGGCAAATCAATAGCTAACATGATTTTTAATCGGGAAGCGCCGTCAATCTTAGCAGATTCGTATAACTCAGTATCAACGGCAGATAGTGCAGCCAAGTAAATAATGGAATCCCATCCCATATTCTGCCATACACCCGACCATACGTACATGTGGAAAAACGATTCAGGTATGCCCATTATATTCGGCGCTTCCTTACCAAAAAGTATTCGATAAACATTCCCATAGGTTCCTATGATGGGGTTGAATATTTGATACATCATACCAACCAGTACAACAACGGAAATAAAATGCGGCAAATACGTAACGGTTTGTACTAACTTTTTAAATTTTTCCACTTTTACACAATTTAATGTTAATGCTATAATCACAGAAACCGGAAGGCCTGCTATCAATGAATAAAAAGATATGATCAAGGTATTACGTATAAGCCGAGTAAATTGATAATTGGAAAAAAACTTTAAAAAATATTTCAATCCAACCCATTCACTGCCCATTATTCCTAGGTTTACGTTATAGTTTTTAAAGGCAATTTGTACACCGTACATTGGTATATACTTAAATACTATCAAGTACACCAAAGGAACGAACAGCAGCAAATATAACTGCCATGCTTTTGCAATTCTTCCTATTAAGTTGTTACGTCTCCGTATTTCAATATCATTCGTAAGCAAGAGCTCATTATCCATTCTATCCCTCCGTTTACTGTCAGCGCTACATCCGTTTATTGTTTCATTCGGTCAAAAGCTTGCTGTGCAATCTCCAATGCCCTGTCTACATTCATGTTTTTCAATTCCGCAATATATGCATTCCAACCTTCATCAACATTTTCCCGGCCTGTTACGAATTGTGCTATCTTCTCGTCAACAAAATTATTGACGGTAAACATAATCTCCGTAAATTCTTCCAGTTCATCCTTAGTAAATACAATTTGACCGATAATCTCTTCCGGAATATATTGATGAAGTATTTTAATAGCATCTGCTTTTGCCTGTTGGGAAGCATCCGTGCTCACCATACCTGCCGCCACCTCATAAGTTCTAAAGGACGGTGCCATGTTGTACCAATGAGCATTTTGAACGGTTCCCCATTGAAGAATCGGTTCAATGGTAGCCTTATATCCTAAAAATTCATACATGGACTTGGTGCCTTCCTGCGGAACTACCCAATCCACGCCTTTTTCACCCCAGCGGGACCAAATGGTCATTTCTTCACTGCACATATAATCTGCGATTCTGAAGGCGACTTCAGGATGCTCGCATTTCTTCGTAATAAAGTATCTTGGTATAGGCATCGTTCGTTCATACCATGTTGTTGTATTGCCGTCTTTGCCTTTTAGCACAATGGGCACAAATTCCGACCTTCTTTTTGAAGTAGCCGGTAATATACTTGTACTGGTCCAGGAAAAAGAACCTACCTTATTTTCCTCATTGGCTAAGATTGCTTTTAACTGATTGGTATCCATGGTAAAACTTACCGGCGAAAACAATTCATTTTTACATAACTGGGAAAGATATCTCAAGCCTTCCCTCCATTGATCGGTTAAAAATGCAAAGGAAAGCTTTCCGTTGCTGATAGACAACCGATTATTGTTTACTTCATGACGGATAAAAACATTCATAATATTTGAAATGGCAAATTTATTAGTGTAGTCTATAAGAGGTATTTCATCCGTTTTGTCACCGTTTCCGTTCATATCATTGTCTTTGAACATTTGAAGTGCCGTCGCATATTCTTCCAGTGTCTCAGGAACCTTTCTTCCGTAATAAACAAGACAATATCGCTCTTATTGATAACAACACATCTATAAGTATCAATATCTTTTTTGGAAAGTTCTTTTAATAAAGCTTTGCTCCAGACATCATTATTACAGGAATTATTTTTTAGCAATACCAAACGGTATGGAAACAATACTTCGCCCTCTATTTTGAAAAACAACTCAACTTCTTTAGGATTGAGACCTGTCAGTATAAGTTTTACAAACAGTTTGTCCAGCAGCATTTCATTATTCTGAGTGTTTTGGTCGTTTAACTCTTTTATAGCGGTTTCTATGTAATGATATTCATTATCAAAGTTATATTTTTTTCCGCTGATCATGCTTAAATAACCTATCATTCTTTCGATAGGTCTTCCCTGTTTGTAAGCAAACATGGTTGAAAAGATAAAGCCTATCAATATGGAAATTAAAATATAAAAAACAATAGTATTCCTCACACTGTTTATTTTAGCACTGTAATAACTCTTTGGAATGGCTACGGAAACTTTAAGTTTTGAATTTTTTGAAACACAGGTTATATCAGGAACAGCATTAAAATCACCATAATTATTTATATGAAATAATTCTTCGTCATTGATATTTTTTATGGAAATCATGCCAACTTAAGCAATTTTAGAAAGGCCGCAAAGTTCTACAATCTTTGTGCTGTCATAGATGGAAAAGAATACAACATTTGGATTATTGTCAAAATCAGAGGATATAGTGTTTACATATACCAGATCAAAATTTTTCCCTAAAACTAAATCATGAAAATTATAAGACTTTAAAAACTCTCCGTAATATTTTTTGGATAGAAACTTATCCTTTATTTCTTGATAGCTATAGTCTTCAAACCTCCAAATAGCTCCATATGAATTTCTTCCGTTATCATATATACGTGTTTTCGATAAAACAATTTCATTATTCTTAAACATTATAAAAGAATCTTGATGCAGTTTTAACGGTGCACATAAACCATTATAAAAGTTTTTAAGAGAATCCAGATACAGGTAATCATCAGGACGGGACAGTTTAACCGTATTTTTAACAAACTGATATTCTTTACTCAAGATAAGTCTTTGCAGTATGCTGTTATGAATATCTATTTCGTTTTCCAGCATTTGAAGGCCAAGCTCTATATTATGCAAAGTATTGTCCAATTCACTTCTTTTGGAAATATTAAATACCTGCATGTACAACGGCGTACTGGATGTAATTACTACTAAAAGCAGAATCACATATGTTCTTAAACTTTTAAAAAGAAAAAAATATTTATAAAAGAATTTTTTTAGAACCATTTATTCTTACACCGTTCCTTTTTATTACTACATATTATCTATGGATACTTTTCTGAATTTTAGTATAACATGTTGCATGACAAACGTCAAATATTAAACCGGGGCTGCCGCACAAGCGGGAAAATTTCCATACCGGCCCACTTATACGGCAGCCCCGGTTTAAGAGCCTATTTTTCAATAACATCCGTACCGTCAAAATGATATATTTTATTGTTATTGCAATCAGCGATTTGAATCAATTCATCTGAAACAATATTGATTTTTACTCCGCCTTGATCACCGGGCGGCAAAATACGATAATGGTTATCATCTACTACTGCATGCCATTTTTTTATGTGTTCTTCTTTATCAAATATTAAGGCATATACATGAATATGTTTGGTTTTATATTCCTCCGTAGTATATTTATATATCAATGCACTGCCTTCCTTCCCCTGACCTATATTGTTCGGTTCAGGATGATAACAGTCATGGGCAAATCCCCACGCACGCTCCATAATGAGTTTTTCTGTTTCAGCAGATAACGGCAGTAGCTTCATTCCTACACCGTTTCTTCTTATCACCACACGAAGATTGTAGAAAATTCTTTCATCAACCATATTGTTACGGTTATTTACCACAAAATGTGTATTTACCTTAACGGGAATTTTGGTTTTAATCCTGTCCACAATAAATATTACGTTGGAATTATAAACAATCCATGAGCGTTCTGCACGTATAAAATCCTCGCCGTATACCGGTGCACAGTCGGATGAAATTACTCCTATATTGTCAATTTTCTCTGCAATTTTCAATTTATTCATTGGTTCCTGAATGCCGGAAAGAAAATTGCCTTCAACAGGTTTCTGGCATATTAAGCGGTGCTCTTCTGTTTCAAACGTCCACGTGCTATGTGCTTCATTGCTGACACTGTGTCTATGACTATACAATCTGTAGCAACAATGCCCGGGATCCAGGATCATTCGCTCATTTAAATAGGAGACAATAAAACTGTTTTGATCAAAATGCCTGTGAGCCGTTACATTGTTGCATTTGTAACCGCCCTGAATGCCTAAAATCAACTTCGGATTCTCCCATCGATCACGGAATACAACGGTACCCGTCTCAAAAGAAGACAATAACGGCATCCCTGCACCTTGAGGTGAAATAGCCTCTGTACTATCGGAAAACAACATAATCGTTAAATAATGATAGTTATTGATAAATCCAAAGATTGACCTGTCACAAGGCTCATGGGAGGGATTTCCATAAGTAACGTCAAAAAGCCATCTCGCCAATCCTGCATTTATCGGAACGGTGTTTTTAAGCCTTGCGGACAAATGAATCAGCAAATCTCCGCTTGGTCTGAAAATGGCCGCGCTGTCTCCAAAATTCAACGAACGGGGATATGCCACATGTTCCCCCCATTCACCGTAAAGAGGTTTCATATACATGAAACTTGCCACGTACCATTTTATTAAATTTCCGTATACACTGCAGTCTAACTGCTTTAATAAAGCCGGATAACAGGCCGAAACCATTTCATAGGCGTGGCAAAGATGTAGTGACGCATAATTTGAGTATTGCAGCGATTCACCGTAGGAATCCTTGCTATATGCCTTGAGCAATTCCTGATAAACGGATATACCTTCCTTTACAGCTTTCTCATCATTTAAAACACAGGAAACGGTTATGTAACCGTCTAAAATAACCATATACCAATTGTTAACTTTTGTTGTCGTCTTCAAGTTTTTTAAAAATGCCTTACATAATACCTGACATTTTTCCCTTAATGCCGAAAAAATAACCTTCTTTTCTTCATCACTGAACAATATGGAACACATATCAAATGCAACGGCTACGGCAATACCGGTATGTGCCGTTTCCAAAGTGGCCACTTTTTCATCGGTTCTCTTTCTGAACCAAGGCCCAAGCCATTCATCTATATCTTTATTGCATACATCCATAACAACGTCATGAACAAAAGTTTTCAACTGTTCATTGGGCATAACAGCACATACAAAAGCGGCATCTCCAAGTCGCTCCCAGATTAAGTGCCACCATTTCACCGTATCCTGCGGTTTTGATAACTGCGGCGTTCGTGTAAAATCCATGGTTCGTTGATACAGACTATCCCACAGATTTTTTAACTGCATATTACTTGAAATGTCATTTCTAATTTTTTCTACTAGATCATATTTTAACAAATATCCCATAACATCACTCCTAACATAATTTAACAGTACACCTTCCTACTTTCTACTTCCTACTTTCTACTTTCTACTTTCTACTTCCACTCTTCCACTTTCCAACTTTCCAACTCCTCCAACTTTCCAACTTTCCAACTTTTCCAACTTTCCAACTCTTCCAACTTTCCAACTCTTCCAACTGTTCTACTTTTCCACTTCCGTAATCCCATTTCTATGCGCTTCCACAAGCGCAAGCATTAATGCGCCGTAGGAATGAGGCTCGTCCTTGCACGGCCATACCTCTGTTAAATAAGCTTTTATGGTTCCCTTCTCCTTTCCGGTGCCTGGACAAAGGCAACCGGAACAGCACATGTTGGTGGAAAAGTCGTCATTGATAAAATAACGGACAATCCCATGAATTGCTTTTTTAAACGGAGTTTCAAATGTTTCCCTGTCAAGCAGGCCTGTCCGTAGTCCAATTCCCAATCCGTAAGCAATCAGTCCGGTACCTGAGGACTCGTACCATGAATAGTCACAAGGGATTTCCTGCCGCCAGACGCCTTTTTCCGTTTGGTATTTAATAAGCGCCCTGGATAAATCCGTAAAATATTTTTCAGCCCTTTTCCTGTGCTTTGAATCAACAGGCAGATGCTCAACCAAATCGGCAAGGCCCAAATACCCCCAACCGTTTCCTCTGCTCCAATGGTCGTGTGAGACCAACTCCGGATTGCTCATAAACCCTTTTGACTGATGCAGTAGTCCGCAAGTCCGGTCCAAAAAAATATCATACATTTTAAAACACTGTTCTGCGGCAAAATCAATATATTTTTCCTCCTTTAACGCCAGTCCTGCATACAGCATAAACGGGGTCACTGCCGTAACCACATCAATCCAGATCATGCCTTTTTCAGGTTGGGTAGGCAGACACAAAATGCCATTGGAATCAACCGGTGCCTTCATGGTTTTTTCCGCATATATCCTAATATTTTCGCGTTCTTCATCAAATAATCCCTTATAAACCAACCATGCTTTTCCGTTTCCGCCTACTTCATAATTTTCAAAATTATAACGGGGATGCTCGATTTCATGAGGATACATTGCAAGCATCTGCTTGCACTTGTTTAACATTTCTTCATCTTGGGCTTCGTATGCTGTTTGCGCCAATGCATATAATGCAAGTAATCCATAATAGTGATAAATCCGATGCTGGCTTTCATATCGTTCAAACAGCTTTTTTGACATGTCCAATGTTTTCATGGAAAAATTCCTTTCTATAATGTAATTTTCTATTGGTTGATTCTATTGATTGAATTTGCTAAAGCTTTCAAAATCAATGGAATGAACTTGGATGTTTTCGCTTATATTCAACACCATCCAGATTACATCCACCACGTCCGAAGGTTTCATCAATTTGCTTCGGTCAACCTGTCGAGTACCCCAGAAAGGTGTATCAGTTCCACCGGGATTAATGGTTGTTACACGGATGTTCTTTTTGCCAAGTTGAAGCAATAATCCCTCAGACAATTTGTTAACTGCCGCCTTGGCCATACAATAAATAGGTGCGTTTGCGTTGGTATTGCGAGCAGCCATACTTCCTATGTTGACAATAAGCGCCGGTGAATTTGCATAGGCTGCAAAATGTTTACTAGTAAGAAAAGAACCTTTAACATTAACATCCATAACGGTATCATATACATTGACATCGGTTTCTTCATACTTATTGGGAATAGAAAGACCTGCCAGGTTAAGCAAGCAGTCCAATTTACCGAATTTTTCACTGCCTTCTCGTATAAACTTCGCCACTTGTGCTTCATCCGTAACATCTACAACTTTACTTATAATTTGGCTTCCGTATTTTTCAGAAAGCTCTTTGACCAATGAGTCCAGCCGTTCTTCATCGTTGGAACATAATATAAGGTTTGCACCGTTCTGCGCAAGTTTATCACATAACAGTATACCCATACCTCCGCTTGCTCCGGTAACTACATAGTTTTTTCCATTAAACTTCATTCTTTTTACCTCCTTGTAAAGTATTTTTGGCATTTTTAAAGCATTTTAGAAATATCCGCCTTTTTCCACCACTACTCTTGGACTTACGCCACTGCTTACCATTTTTTTAATTTCAACCTCATTGTCACGAATTTGTTCTGCACGTATTAAAACCTCATAGGCGATTGCTCTGGGAATAACAATACATCCGTCAATGTCCCCATAAACTATATCTCCCGGATGAACGTTTACCGTACCAATGCGAATAGGAATTTGGTAACCAATCATCCGAAATCTTCCAAGCATACCATTGGAACTTCGATATTTGCAAAAAACCGGAAAATTTTGTGCTAAAACCTTATTGGTATCCCGCACACCACCGTCCACTATTGCACCACGACAGCCACGTTTCTTCGCGGCCATGGTCATGATTTCCCCCCACTGGGCGGATTCATCATCACCGCTTGTATCCCATACGCATACACTGTCAGGCGGTATGCTTTCAAGCATCTGAGCCCGTTGAACCATTTCATCCGTTATATCAAGATTTTTGGAACCCTTAATGGTAAAAGCAATCCCTACAACTTTCATATCATCCCTTAATGGCATAATATTGTTAGGTAATGTCTGATACAGATATCCCATCTCACGCAGTACGTCATTCACCATTGCGGTTGTAACATTTTCGTATCTGTCGCAAAGTTCTTTCTCTGAAATAGGAAACGGTTCAGCCGCATAAGACATTTTGTCATTCATGGGATTTTCCGGACTTGTCAAATGATTTTGTTTCATATTCATACCCCTTTTTGATTTATATATTCTGACTTTATAATAAAATGGAATCCTTATATTTTGAATAAAGAAAAAGATTTTTTTTTGCACAAAACGATTATTCTGATGCAATTCTTTTTTTGTTCATCTTTCTAAACTTACTTGGGGTGATTCCTTCGTATAGCCGAAATACTTTGCTAAAATACGCAAAACTGCTGAAACCGGATGACATTGCAATATCGGCTATCTGCATATTCGTATATAATAATTTCTTTTTTGCAATGGAAAGGCGCCGAAATAAAATATAATCAAAAATCGTCATACCTATCGTTTCTTTAAAAACGTGACAAAGATAATATTTACTAAAATGAGCATAATCACATATTTCTCTCAAAGTAATTTTTCTTTCTATATTCTTGTTAATGTACTTCAATACGTCGGAAATTTTATTGGTTAAGGCAGGATTGTAAGAATTCTTATGACTATGTGCATAAGCAAAAATTTTAAATATAGAAGTTGCCACGTTAACATTTGTATACAATGTGTTTTCATTTAAGCTATCAGCTATTTTTAATAATTCTTCATCAATGATTGCAGCTTCATGTTGATCTAATTCAATACACGTTCCGCCGTTTCTTATAAATAAATCATTGATAACTTCCAGACATTCCGTCAAATCCGCTATTCTATTAACATATTCACTTGAAATAACAATTTTACTTCGAATATATTCATCCGGATTCTTCGGTGCAGAACAGTGAATATCCACTCCGTTGATAAAATACACAGAACCTTTTTTTATGGGATACAATCGGTCTTTCACCATAATAATCCCTTCACCGGACCAAATTTGGAGCATTTCATAACAATTGTTATGGGAATGTTTTTTGTTGTTTAACTCATCCTTGCCAAGCTCCCTGTATTTGAAATCAACAATTTCCCTCACCTGGTTTTCCTCCTGTCACTGTTTTTCTTCTATTATAATACATTTGTTTGGAAAAGCAATATTTTTATAATTTTTAGCAATATTTGAATATGTTTTAACAATATTAAATGTTATATTTATATACAATCAAAGATATTAAAGGAGGATATCAATGAATCACCATAAAATTGTTATCTGTGATTTGGACCACAAAGACGTTGAGGCGGAAAGGAAAGTTTTCAGCAAAGCCGGCTATCATTTCGACTGGCTTCATTGTAAAACACAGCAAGAGGTCATTGAAAATTGCCAAAATGCCGTTGTACTTTTGAATCAGTATGTAAAAATGGACAAAGTAATATTTGAAGCACTCCCTACATTAAAATGCATTGTTCGTTATGGCGTAGGATACGACAACATAAATATCGAAGATGCCAATCAATATGGTATTCAGATATGCAATGTTCCGGATTACGGCACTCATGAAGTAGCTGACCATGCCCTGGCATTAATGATGGCATTGGCAAGAAAGGTTGTTTTATCAAACAGCTTAATACGAAAAGGCATTTGGGACTATCAAAAGGGAATTCCCATCTACAGATTACGTGAGTGCACCGTAGGAATCTGCGGTGTGGGACGAATCGGCACGGAATTTGCAAAACGTGTTCATGCTCTGGGTTGCAGGATTATTGCCTATGATATAGAATACAAAAAAGAAGGCAGGGTATTTCCGGACTTTGTTACTTTTGTATCCTTTGATGAACTTGTAAAACAGTCCGATATTATTTCCATACATTGTCCTTTGAATGAAAGCACATACCATCTTTTTGGCGAAAAAGAGTTTAAAAACATGAAGAAGTCAGCATACATCATTAATACGGCCAGAGGCGGAATCATTGATGAAGATGCTTTGCTATGGGCCTTACAAAACAACGAAATTGCAGGCGCCGCAATTGATGTAGTTGAGCATGAACCTTTAGCTGCAAGCAGTCCTCTACTTCAATGTAACAATCTTATTATAAGTCCTCATACTGCATGGTATTCCGAACAATCTTCCGTTGAATTAAAAAGAAAAGCTGCTGAAGAAGCAGTCCGGTTTTTGTCAAATGAACCGGTACATTATCCTGTAAATAAACTTTAGAAAGAGAGGGAAATACAATGAAAGCAATCCAATTTTTAGGGCCAAACAAAATCGGCGTAAATGATGTGCCTATGCCTAAAGTTCCCGACGGCTGGGTACTGGTGAAAGTTTCTTATGCGGGAATATGCGGTACGGATTTAAATATTTATGCCGGAACGCATCCACGTGCAAAAGCACCGCTGATTATGGGCCACGAATTTTCAGGGGTTATTGCACAAGATACGGATGAATTTCCAAAGGGTACAAGGATAACCGTCTATCCTTTAATTTCCTGCATGAAATGCACTCCGTGTATAACAGGCAACAAACATGTTTGCAACACATTGGGCCTTTTTGGAATTGATACCGACGGAGGAATGGCGGAATACATTGCCGTACCCAAAGATCAAGTCATAAAGGTTCCCGATGGTGTTTCGGATCAATTGGCAGCGTTTATCGAACCCATTGCCGTTACCGTACATACTTTGAGAGAAACAGGCTTTTTACCCGGAGATAATGCTTTGGTATTCGGATGTGGTACCATCGGTCTCTGCCTTGCGCTGACTCTTAAAATGTTCGGTGCAAAGGACATTGTACTTGCAGAAACGGATGCCGCCAGAATCGCATTGGCGAAAGAGCTTGGATTTGACGTGATTAACCCTAATGAAACCGATTTAAATGATTTCGTATTAAAACGAACAAACGGCGACGGTTTTGACAGAGTATACGATTGTGCAGGTGTAGCACCCGTTGCAAATTCTCTCCTTGATGTTGTTAAAGTTCGTGGACAAATTGTCATTGTTGCATCCTACAAAAAGCCGACGGAGTTGCCGTTATTTAAGGGAATGGTAAAAGAAACATCCATACATTTTGTAAGGGTTTACAGGCAAAAGGACTTTGAAATAGCTGCAGAGTTGGCTGCAAACCAACCCTTGTTCGAAAAAATCATTACCCATGTTTTACCTGCCGAACAGGCACAAGAGGGTTTTGACCTGCTGCTCACTCAAGGAACAGGGGCTGTAAAAGTAATGTTTAAATTTTAAATAGGAGGTTTTCATCATGGATTTATTTGATTTGCACGGAAAAACCGCATTGGTTACAGGAGGAAGCCGCGGCTTGGGCAAAGGAATGGCCGAAGGCTTATGTGAAGCGGGTGCCAAAGTGGTGATACTGGCTTCCAGTGACCGTGTTTTTAAGACCGCCAAAGAATTTAATGATAAAGGCTTTGATGTCCAGGCTTTAAAATGCGATTTAGCCGATGAAAATGATATTGAACATTCCTTTAAACAGGCATTGGAACTTTTGGACGGAAAACTGGATATTCTTGTAAATAATGCAGGAATACAACGCAGGAATAAATGTGAGGATTTTCTCTTAAGCGACTGGGATGATGTTTTAAACATTAACTTAAGAGCAGTATTTAAAATGTGTCAATTGGCAGGCAGAGAAATGCTTAAAAACAAAAGCGGAAAAATCATCAACGTTGCATCCATGTTAAGCTTTTTCGGCGGAATAACCGTTCCTGCATATGCCGCTGCAAAAGGCGGGGTCGCTCAACTGACAAAAGCATTATCCAATGAATGGGCGTCAAAAGGGATTAATGTAAATGCCATAGCTCCCGGGTATATGGCAACGGAAATGAATACAAAACTGATAGAAGATTCGAAACGCAATGCGGAAATTTTGTCCAGAATCCCTTTGGGACGCTGGGGCAATGCGGATGACATCAAAGGCGTAACCATATTTCTTTCATCAAAAGCCTCCGACTACCTAAGCGGAGCAATCATTCCCGTTGACGGCGGGTATTTGGGAAGATGATTTTCATTCCTCAAAAGTACCTTTTACTTAGTTGATGAATATTATGGAAAAAACATTACGAAAAGGTTGAGAGCCTGTTAATGCAGTGAAGGAACAGCCAAATCACCTGTTTGAACGGCAGCGAGTTTGATATGGCCCGAAACAAGTTTACAGGCTCTTAGCCTTGTAGCTTCTGTTTTTGGAATAATATTCATCAACTAAAAGATAAAGAATAATTATTATTTATAAATTCTTGTTACACATAGTAGACTTTTTAAAAACTACAGGATATAATAGACATAACGAATCATCTTCAAACAAAATCAAAAGATTAATAAAGGTGATAACAAGTACATGGGTATTCAAAAGGAATATGATTTTCAAATTACAAAGATAGGGCTTATTGCTGAAAGACTCCCCAATCCCAAGTGGCATATTAACAGCTTAGCCAATTCGGATTATTATATTATAGGTTTTTGTGTCGACGGGAAAGCAACGTATAATATAAACAGTAAAACTCTTACCGTCAACAAAGGAGACACTTTGTTTTTTCCTAAGGGTTATCCCCACTCTGCCGCTTCTGACCCCAAAGCTCCCTGGCATTTTTATACCATTGCTTTCGATATTTCTTTTGCCGATACCTGGTCACAAGATAAATTTCTATCTTTCCTTCATATACCGCCTTCTTTAAATACTTATCATTTCCCCGTTACTATGGCGGAATTAAACAACGCTTGGACCGGAAAACGGCCGGGATATTTAATTAAATGTCGCAGCCTTCTGTTGGACATTCTTTTTTGTATCATTAAGGAAATGGAATATTCATCCTTCAACACTCCGCATTACCAAACCATTGAAAAAGTTGCAAACTTCATTCAGGTAAATCATTATAATAATTACTCCGTCGAAGATTTGGCAAAACTTTCAGGCTTAAGTACCTCCCATTTTCGACTGCTTTTTAAGAAAATCACAGGTTTTACGCCCATACAGTATCAAAATCACGTACGTATCAACAAAGCACGTGACCTTTTACTCAGCGGTGATTGTAATGTGACGGAAGCGGCTTTGACGGTGGGATATAGGGATGTTTATTATTTCAGCCGGTTGTTTAAAAAAATAATAGGAATCAATCCGTCGGACTATTTGAAAAAATAAAGTTTTAGTGATTAGTAGAAAGTAGAAAGCGGAAAGTTGAAAGTGGAAAGCTTCTTTTACTCTGCTTTTATAATAGCTGTAATCATTTTATTATTCATAACATATGCCTCTATTTTGATAGCAAATTCCTTTGTATTTTTAAATTTAAAATCCATTGTACCGTATTCAACCGCTGCATCCTCCCCCGGATGCAAGTAGTGAACGTCCTTTGAATGAGAATGCCTTTCTAAAACTTCCAAACCTGCCGCTTTCACCGAATTATATAATGTACTGCTGACCTGGCATACACCACCGCCTTCATCATATGCCCGTTCTCCTTTCAAAATAACAGGTGCAATTCTGTACCCTCTTTCCGTACTTCTTTCACCTACCACTTCATTAAAAGAGAATACTTCACCGGATTTAACAATATAGCCGTTAATGGCTTTTGATGCAAGCTTTATGTTATTTACCCTTGGCCAACTCCTATCTAATAGTTCCGTGGAAAACTCGCTTAGTTTTGTATTTACCGGTATTTCAGGAGTCGGAGTTGGAACCGGGGTTGGTGTCGGGGTTGGCGTCGATGTTGATTGCTCAACTGTTATTCTTCGCGGAACCGGTGTAATATCCGCATTATCGTTTTCCAAATTCTGATTTTGCTTTGCAAACCAATTGCAAGAAGTACATATAATGCCGGTCAACAAAATAAAAATCAACGTACTTATTTTTAAACAAAAAAACTTCATGAATTTCAGCTCCCAAAATCTTTTGTAAAGATGAATTTGTTCCAACTTATATATTTATATATTTTATATATATTTTTTGTTGTTTGGAATAAATCATTCGATGAAATAATTACAATTTGTAAATATTAATGAATTATGCTTATTTACATTATTTACCAATAGTTTTATGTTTTTTTCGTTAGAAACATTTCATTTTTAAATTTTTTTTGATATGATGGAAACAATGAAAAATTTTAAATTAGGAAAGGAGTGTACTATTATGTCCGAACAAATTAAACAAATTGCTCAGCGAATAAGAGAATTACGTGAAATTTCAAATTTCTCTGTAGAAGAACTGGCCAAAGAATTTCATATTACTGCTGAGCAGTATGAACAATACGAAAGCGGAAATGTTGATATTCCTGTAAGCTTTTTGTATGCCGTTGCAAATAAGTTTAATGTGGAACTGACCGCCATTTTAACCGGTGAAGATCCTAAACTGCACATTTATTCCTTGGTTCGAAAAGGTAAGGGACTAAAGGTAGAAAGAAGAAAAGACTATGACTATCAAAACCTTGCATACAACTTTGTCAATAAAAAGGCCGAACCTTTTCTGGTCACCGTTCAACCGGAAAACAAAAAAATTAATTTTAACACACATGTAGGACAAGAGTTCAATTATGTGATTGAAGGCACTTTAAAAATAGTAATTGATAAACATGAATTTATTTTAAACGAAGGGGATTCTCTTTACTTTGATTCAAGCTATCCCCATGGCATGCAGGCATTGGACGGCAAGCCTGCAAAGTTTCTTGCCGTTATCATTTAACCAAACGATTACTCAAACTACGAAATAAGGAAGGGTATGAATATGTTACTCGAAAAATATGTTTCAAGATTGGATTTTGATTCGTATGAGGATTTCTATGAAAATTTTAAGATCAAGATTCCGGATCATTTTAATTTTGCTTATGATGTAGTAGATGAACTGGCCAAAATTTCACCGAATAAGATTGCTCTTGTGTGGTGCAATGATGAAGGGAAAAGCGCTCAATTTACTTTTGCGCAATTAAAATATTACAGCGATAAAACTGCAAACTTTTTTAAATCCATCGGTATTAAAAAGCAGGACCCTGTCATGTTGGTACTTAAACGGCATTACGAATTTTGGTTCTGTATTCTGGCATTACATAAAATAGGAGCCATTTGCATTCCTGCCACCCATCTCTTGACTAAGAAAGATTACATCTATCGAAATAACGCTGCTGATATTAAAGCAGTGGTATCCGTTTCTGACCCGGAAGTTGTAGAGCATATTGAAAGTGCGCAACCTGAATCTCCTACCTTACAATATAAGATTATGGTAGGTGGTCATCGGGAAGGATGGATTGATTTTCACAAAGAAATGGAAAAAGCAGATGAACATTTTATCAGACCGGTGGGTGAAGAAATGCCAACCAATGAAGATATTTCCTTGCTATATTTCACGTCAGGAACAACCGGACAGCCTAAAATGGTGCAACATGATTTTCTTTATCCTTTAGGACATATCGTTACTGCGAAATTCTGGCAAAATGTAACCGAAGACGGTTTACATCTTACTGTTGCGGATACCGGTTGGGCAAAAGCGGTTTGGGGAAAAATTTACGGTCAATGGCTTGCCGGAAGCGCTGTCTTTGTTTATGATTACGACAAATTCGTTCCGAAAAATCTGCTGAAGGTAATTTCCGAATACAAGGTCACAACGTTCTGTGCGCCTCCTACCATATACCGTTTTTTAATTAAAGAAGATTTAACCCAATATGATTTGTCGGCTTTAAAATATTGTGTCATAGCAGGTGAGCCGCTTAACCCTGAAATATACTATCAATTTTTAAAGGCTACCGGATTAAAAGTGATGGAAGGTTTCGGACAAACCGAACTAACCGTTGTACTTGGCAACTTTCCATGGATGGAACCTCGACCGGGTTCCATGGGTAAGCCTGCACCCGGATATATTGTAGATATTATCGATGAAAACGGTAACTCATGCGACGTAGGCCAAGAAGGTCAGATTGTTATCCGCACCGATAAACAAAAACCGGTGGGAATGTTTGGAGGATATTACCGCGATAAAGAAAGAACCGAAAACGTATGGCATGACGGAGTCTACTATACAGGCGATATGGCATGGAAAGATGAAGATGGTTACTTTTGGTTTGTAGGACGTGCGGATGACGTCATTAAAAGCTCCGGTTACAGAATCGGCCCCTTTGAAGTGGAAAGTGCATTACTGGAACATCCTGCCGTACTTGAAACGGCAATAACGGGAGTTCCGGACCCAATCAGAGGAGCGGTTGTAAAAGCTACCGTTGTTCTGGCAAAAGGCTACACTCCTTCTGAGGAACTGAAAGTTGAATTGCAAAACCATGTGAAAAAAGTAACCGCACCCTATAAATATCCAAGAATTATTGAATTTGTGGATGAACTTCCCAAAACAATCAGCGGTAAAATCAGAAGAGTGGAATTAAGAGAAAAAGATCAGAATAAATAACTGTTGGAAGCTGTAGCATAAACGAGCGGGCATAAAAAAACAATGTTCTTACACTTAGGTTTCTAATTTTCTCTAAAGCATAACGTATTAAATTGATGAAGGTAGATTGTCTCTTGTAGGGGCGGGACACTATACATGGCGTCCGTATGTGAATATACCGATTTCGGACACTATGTATGGTGTCCCCACAGTAAATACCGATTCAGGAATATATAAACCAATATCCATTATAATAATATCATCAAACGGACGATTCCTGAATCGCCCCTACAAAAATTAATGCCCTATTTGATCAATCAACTGTACTCATTCTGCCGTAATTTCAATAACTTCCGTCCCTCTTACTGCCTCGTCAATTAATCTTTCCAAATCCAACCGACTTTCGGACGCCATAATCTTTTCCAACTGGGGTTTTGTGGTAGGATGCTTGGGTACAAATATAGTACAACAATCCTCATAGGGAAGAATGGAAATTTCGAACGTTTCAATTTTTCTTGCAATGGAAACAATCTCATCTTTGTCCATGCCGATAAGCGGTCTGAACACCGGCAAGTCAACGGCCGCATTGGTAACCCCCAAACTTTGAATGGTTTGGCTTGCAACCTGTCCTAAACTCTCTCCGGTAACCAGTGCATTGGATTTATTTTTTAATGCAATCTTTTCAGAAATTTTCATCATAAACCTTCTCATAATAAGTGTTAAATGCTCATCCGGGCATTTTTCATGAATTGCCAACTGAATATCCGTAAAAGGAACAACATGCAAATGAAACGCTCCTGTATAAGAAGCAAGAATTTTCGCTAATTCAATCACTTTATCTTTTGCCCGTTCACTGGTATAAGGATAACTGAAAAAATGTACCGCGTCCAACTCAACGCCTCTTTTTGCAATCATCCATCCGGCAACAGGGCTGTCAATCCCTCCGGATAGCAATAACGTTGCCTTCCCGTTTGTTCCTGTAGGCATTCCTCCTACGCCCGGTACTTTTTCCGAATAGACATATGCAGATGTATCACGCACTTCAACATTTACAATAACATCAGGATGATTTACATCCACTTTTAAATGCGAAACCTTGCTTAAAATATATCCTCCTACCTCTCTGCTGATTTCAGGAGATTTCAAAGGAAATTTTTTATCGGCTCTTTTTGTCTCTACCTTAAAAGTCCTTGCTTGTTCCAACATCGGAAGCAAATACTCTACGGCCTTTTCTTTGATGAATTTCATATTCTTTTCCACTTTGGCAACGCGGCTGATGGATACAATTCCAAATACTTTCCGGAGTCGTTGAACCACCTCATCAATATTTACCTGTAAATTCATAGGTTCAATATATATAGTTGCCTGGACGCATGTAATGCTTATTTCCCCCAAACCTTGTAACGCCTTTTTTATGTTATGAATCAGTTGCTGCTCAAAAATGGGTCTGTTTAATCCCTTTAAAATAATTTCACCATACTTTACCAAGATCACTTCATTCATATTTTTTTACCTCCTGACATATTTCCTGAGCTGTTCTACGATACTGTTTAGTTGGTTATAACAATATTCCACTTCTTCCATAGTATTAAATTCAGAAAAACTAAATCTTATTGCACTGTCAATGCACTCTTTAGATGAACCGATTGCCTGTAATACATGACTGGGTGACGGTTTGTTGGAGGAGCAAGCCGAACCGGTGGATACAAAAATCCCCTTATCTTCTAAAGCGTGCAGTAAAACCTCAGCCCTTACACCGAAAAATGATACATTTAAAATATGTGGTGCAGAATTTGTTTCACTGTCCCCATTTACGTATATATCCTTTATACCACTTACAATCTTTTCTTTTAAAGCCGCCCGAATACTCTGTATATGACGGACTTTTTGCTCCATATCCTGAAAAGCCAGCCTAACCGCTTGGCCGAACCCCACAATGCCCGGTACGTTTTCCGTACCTGAACGAATATTCATTTCTTGGTGCCCGCCAAAAACAATAGGCTTAACTATTGTCCCTTTTTTTATGTACAAGGCTCCTATGCCTTTTGGCCCATGAATCTTGTGGGCACTTACCGACAACAAATCAATACCGCATTTCTCCGGCAACAATGACAGCTTTCCGAAAGATTGAACCGCATCAACATGAAAAAGTGCATTCAATGCTTTTTTTAATATCATGTCTTTTATCACATGAATGGGCTGTATGGAGCCGATTTCATTATTCACATGCATCAAGCTAACCAAAATGGTATCTTCACAGAGTTCATCATTCAATCGATCAAGATCAATCACTCCGGCTTTATTAACCGGAATGTATGAAACTCTATACCCTTCCTCCTCAAGAGCTTTAAACGTATTTAATACCGAAGGATGTTCAATAGCCGAAGTAATCAAATGATTTCCTCTTTTTCTGTTTGCCTGCACCGCTCCCCGGATAGCAATATTATTGGATTCGGTACCTCCTGATGTAAAAAATATTTCTTTGCTTTTTACATGTAATGCTTTAGCAATAATCTCACGAGCTTCTTTTACAGCCCGTTCGGCATGTATTCCCATCCTATGTAACGAAGACGGATTCCCGTAATGATCCGTAAGCATTTCTACCATAGCATCGACTACTTCCCGATATGGTTTGGTCGTAGCACTGTTATCAAAATATACTTCCATTGTATTCACCGCTTTCACACCTCAGTATGTCTGTTTTTATGAAATAAATAAAATTTGCTCTTACTGTAACATTCTATATTAATTTGTCACAATTATCAATTATTCATTAATATTTATTTTTTCTGTTACCATAAAATACATTTATATTATTTACTTTTTCTACAAACAATACTACTGGAGGTGATAATTATGGCAAGAAGCAATAAAAAGCTGGTTCCTGAAGCTGCTGCTGCACTCAACAGATTCAAAATGGAAGCTGCCAGTGAAGTTGGTATTAACTTAAAACAAGGATACAACGGAGACTTAACAGCAAGAGAAGCCGGATCAGTCGGCGGACAAATGGTTAAGAAAATGATTCAGCAAGTTGAACAAAGCTTGGCTGGAAGATAATCCTTGTACAATAATAAATGAAAAAAAGTAGCTGTAACAATAAATGTTACGGCTACTTTTTTTCATTTATTTCTACTGTTTGCCGCTTTTTTTACCATATTTTGATGCTGTGGGTCAACTTTGTTCGACCCATGGGTTTTACTTTGATAAAAATGCAAATCAATAACCCCGGACATATCATTTCCTTTCACACCGTCAAGATTTTCTCCCCTACCATAACCTCCTGTCCTGTCCGACACAATTGCACCGAAAGGCTTGTCTTCTCTTCCTGCATGTGGCATTCCTGCTATGGATGCCGCCATCTCTATCCCATTAACATTTACAATCACAGCCCTTCTTTCCCAACTCCACTGTCCTCCGTACAACTCTTTTAAAATTCTTGTATCTTCTGCAGTCAGCGTTTCAACATCGGCATGATTATATCCGGCTACCCGCTTTATTTTAAATGTTTTTCCCGTATCCACATCGGTTACAGTGGCAACGGTTCCGTTTTTTAATATGTTCTCCGCCTCACCAAACCACGGTACCAATATGTTCTTGCTATGTTTAACATTTGCTTCTCCGACACCTTCCGTATTGCCGTTGGCGTTTTCGGCTTTTGTACTATGATTTGCTACATTATTCTTTATATCACCGGAACCGGCCGTATCCGTTTTGCTGTCACTTTCTTCGGTCTCATTATAATTGACATTATTATTGCCTACCGCATTTTCCATCAATAATGAATGTGGCTGTGTTTCACTGTCACTTGATTCGGTCTCCTGAGCGCTATTAGCAACTTTTTGAATCTCCGATAAATTGATTTCTGCCTGTTCTGTATTTACCTTATCTTCACTTGTACTGATATCTTGACCTTCATATGACTTTACGTCGTTATTATGATAATAAAACAGAGTATTGCCGGATACCACTAAAGCAGCCGTTCCAACAATCATCCATCGCCTTAATCGTTGTAAACTCATGGTAAAAACCTTTCTCCAAAAATCTTTTTAATAAATTATTAATAAAATGTTAAGAAATTTGTCGAAATAAGTTTACCACAAGTAACCTGTTATATCCAACGTCAAATATTGATAATAAACCACATTATTCACTATTTTATCGGCAATACTCTAATTTTCTACGATTATTACATAATTATTAAATTTTATTACAAAATTGTTAACTTTCTTGTTTGTACAAAATAATATCTTTGATTGTCCTATCCAGAACTCTCATAAACACTTTTTTATGAATTTCTTTATGAATATCTCCTAAGTTCCTGGAATATATCTTCTGCTGTACGTTATCGATTTCATATATTTTGGACGAAGAATCCACCTGATAATTAAATATATCATTATCACCCACTTTAACGGAAATAATATTATTTTTAAAATCCATGTCATAGACTTCCCCATATACCAGCTTGATTCCTGACGCATTGGTTTCCCCCGTATATTCCGAACGGTCTTTAACGGTATAAAAATCCTCTTCCGTAGGTGTAAATATAATAAGATTATCAATTCGTCCTTCCTCATTGGTGGAAAATTGAACAATATCGCCTCTATAGACCTGTTCCGCTACGGTCTTATCTTCTAAATATTTACTGTATTCCGATCCGCTTTGCCAATATTTCATACGATATTCTCCGTTAATCGTACTGACATCCGACACAATGGAAAGGGGCTGGTCTTGAATAAGCGGTTTAGGCATGTTTTCCGTTTCTTTTACAATCAACACACCTATTCCGTCAAGTTTATCCAAATCATAAATTTCTATGCTGTATCGTCCGCCGTTCACAAAACTATAGCTTGTTTTATAATAATTAATGTTTGATCTCTTTTCCCCATACGGAACAAAAATAATTTTCGTGGTACCGGTTATGCGGTATCTTCCTTCGAATGTATCTGCAGCATTGCTGCTTTCAGCCCGCTTATACACAGCATTTTCACTAACATAATCTTTTGAAAATTGTTCCAAATTATAAGTCCCTGAAACATTATCAATTGGCAATATCATTTTCTTCAAAGCACCCAAACCATTTAACTCGTATTCTACTAATTGCGGCAGCATATTGCTACCGCCTAACTGCTCAATCAACTGTTTGGAATCGATGGTTTTCTCCGTTTGACCATTGTTGTATAGAATATTCCCGGAAGCCTTTATCACTTTTGAAGTACCATTTAAGGATAGAAATTGCAAATCTATCTGTTCATTGACACCGCTGTTTTCGAAAATTTTGATTAAATATCCCTTTTCAGTAACGGTATATTTATAAAGAGCCGCTATCTTATTATCAAATGTCATATACAAATCAACACGGTCATCAATTTCAGGAAGTTCGCCGTTGTATGAGTTAGGCGCCAGTTTATACGCTTTTGTTCCAATGTAAATTTGTTCTCCGTCACTTTCTGTGATAACTCCGCTAATCTTATTTCTTGTAACAATAACGTGCTTTATTTTTTTCCCTGCAATGTTTTCACTTTCAGCAACGGCAAGAACATCCCATTCGCTTAACGATGCAATACTTGTTAACCGTTGTCCGTCCTTTTCCATGGTCAATATATAGGAGTTACTATTAAAATTTAATTCTAATTCCTCTTTTCCATATTTAGGATATACCAAGTTTGCTGAAATGTTTTTACTATCCACTACATACAGTTTATAACTGGTTACGTATATTACATCAATATAACCGTTCCTGTCATTGTCAATAAGTTTTAACTTACCTATTTCCGGTTTCAACGTGTTCTCTTTTAACGGAGATATCTTCCCGTTTACAATAACTTTCACATTTTCACTGATTTCTTCCGTTTTCGGTTTACTGTCATAAACTTTGTTTTCCCAATATACCAACTGCGCCATATTGGTTTCAGGTTCGATATTTTCCGCATCCACACTTATCACACGATTGCGGTCTGTTTCAAAGGAGACAATGGTTTCTTTTTCACTATTCTTTTCTTTATTCACGTAAAAAACAACATAATATCCCACATAGTCTGCAATATTTGTTTTTCCTACACCGTATACTTTTCCGTCGATTTCTACTTCGTCTTTCCGCACCGGAGCGGAATCCGATAAGGAAATATCGTAATTAGCAGTTACTACACCGGTTCTCTTTTCAAAAGTATCACTGATGGAACTGCCTCCTCTTCCACCGCTTCCACTGCTTCCGCCACTGCCGATATTTCCGGGAATAACGACTTGTTCCGGTATCTTCAAATTCATGGCATTGTAAACAGCCATTGCCACCAGCCCTCGTTTGGCAGGTTCACCTACATTTCCGGTAATATCTTTGAGGAGACCGATATAAGCAGCCGCCGACAGGTATCCGTTTGGATATGTGCCGCGTTCCAACGCCATTTGTTCATACCCCAACGCACAAACAAGCATTTTGATTGCTTGTTCATAAGTTACGTCGTCCTCAGGTGCAAACGTTCCGTCACCATGCCCTATAATAATTCCCATATTATAAGCAATATTAATACTGCCTAATGCCCAATGGTCCTGTGCAACATCAAGAAACGGAGAGGAAGCCGTGTTAGCGTCCGCTGCGTCCTGCAATTTAAGCATACGAATCACAATTGCACTGAATTCAGCCCTGGTAATGGTGTTGTTAGGACGAAACGTACCGTCTTCATAACCGACAATAACCCCCATACCTGTTAAAAAATTAACAACCTCTCTTAATTTGCTGTCAAGTACCTCTCCTTGACCTTCCGGTTCTTCTGCAAAACTTGTTTGTGTACCCACAAAACGATATAATGCTCCGTTGCTTGTCCCTATACTATTCATGAAAAAGATGATGCTAATGATCATGGTCAAAATTTTCGTTTGAAAACTCATTTTGACACTCTCCTCAATTATACATGTTTTAGTTAACTTATTATGTTAACCAATTTAATTTTATCATGCTGCACAAAAAAAGTCAATTTAACAATAGGACAAGGTGCATGGTTTTCATTTGATGAATATTATTCCAAAAACCGAAGCTACAAGGCAAAGAGCCTGTAAACTTGTGTCGGGCCACATCAAACTCGCTATCGCTCAAACAGGTGATGTGGCTATTCCTCCACTGCGTTAACAG
>Ga0134105_1000376_pt1 | contig 50278 bp, 71 predicted proteins | sample 16_3_2metaG_FD_94457 | JGI IMG/M metagenome (GOLD analysis project Ga0134105, IMG submission 94457) | Switchgrass degrading microbial communities from high solid loading bioreactors in New Hampshire, USA - 16_60_3.3_214_A3 metaG | ecosystem: Engineered > Bioreactor > Semi-continuous > Anaerobic... | reverse complement strand
TCACCTCCTATGTCTCTTCAACAAGAAGGTAACCAATTTTGGGAGGGTGGTCAATTATATTCCGGCGATATCTGGTCAATTTCCGACCGGCGTTCATGATCAATTATATCCCGGCGTTAATACTAATAATATACCAACTTTCTGTAAGGGGTAACATTTATCTTCTTATCGATCTATTAATAGCCCTGTTGATTGCATCTGTTAATTCTCTTTCTACTCTCCGCATATCGTTGCTGTTGTTCAGATTAGCATTATTAAAGTTTACAGTTACCAGTATCTCATTACGCTGACCTGCAAATGCCCTTTCTGTTGCCATGCTCTGTAACAAACTATTGTAGGTTACCAAAGTTAACCCTTCAGGCATTCCGAAAGATACTCTGTTTTCATTGAGCTTTCTGATTGCGACAAGGTTTTCATTCTGTTGAGCAAGGAGATCCAAAACTTCTACACGGTATCTTTCGGCATTAGGAGAACCTTCCTCAATAAGCCTCTGTAACTCACCTATACGTACACTTAAAATAGAGTTCTGGGCTTCCAATCTCCGTCTTGTTATCAATCTCTCGTATAATGAATCCTCACCCAAACCTCTTAACTGTGCTTGTGCTATGGCTATTCTGGCTTCAGCTTCTGCCCGCCCTGCTGCTAAATTGTACCTTGTTTCTGATGCAGAATATTTCAGGGATTCCCTCTCCTGGTTGTATCTGAGCAATGCTTCAGCAGTTTGAGCTTCAGCCTGCTCTAACTCAGACCTTCTTAAGTCGTAAGCGTCTTGTGCATCTCGTAACCTTTGTTGTGCTTCTTGAATGGCATTAGCATCTCTAATCTGCATAGCATAATTGAAGTATTGTTGAGCTTCCTCGATATTCTGCAACAGTGTAGGTTCTATTTTCTGGAACTCTCTTCTGATTTTTCCCTCTGCTTTCGTGCTTTCAATATACTGCTGGTACAAATTATTAATCTCTTCTTCGACAGCACGAGCCGAATAATCAGGGATTCCCGCTTGCCACCTTGCCAAAGTATTTTCAGTCTGCAATCTATTTAGTTTAATAGTTGTTGCATTAAGTACCTCATTTATGTATGAGATATTAGCTTCAAAATCATCGAAGATATTATAGATAGTATTTTTGAGTTCATTTATAGCCTTGGTGTACTCGGTATAAGTATCTTGTAGTGCTCTTACTCTTTCATTTTCTATGCGGGAAACTATAAACTCAGTGTCATTCTGTCTCTTCCACTCCAAATATTCAACCGTATCTCTAAATCCTCTCTCAGCCATTTCCCTATCTGCCACATCTTTACCGATAAGGCTTAAATCCACAGCATTCATCATGTTGACGATGCCCTGTAAGGCTCTCTCATATACAGGTAACTGCTCTCTGGCAAATTCTTTTTCGATCCGCCTCATAGTAGGTGAGCCAGAGGAATAACCCATCAAAGTAGCATTATATCTATCTGTCTCATACTTGACAGCCGCCGCATTGATAGTGCTGTTTATTATTTCGCCCCAGTATTCGATGGCTGTTTCTATAGCCTCTAAGCTATGAGAGTATTCTAAAGCCTGCTCGTCCAGTTTGTCAAATGCTGAGAGTATCTGTTTTTCCGCAATAGTTCTTACACGAGTTTCAGACTCATATACGTCTGTCATATGTTTGTAGTACCAATCCATATACTCCTTCAAGATTGTGTCTCTTTCTTCTTGCGTCTTAGCGTTAAGCAGTCTATCTTTGTATATGGACGATACAATATTTGCATTACCTGATATAGTATCCAGAGGTAACCTCATACCAGTATTTTTATCATAAACTAATACCTGACCACTCTCATCAATAACATACTGCGGAGTAGTCCACCAATTTTTAAACTTCTCTAACCAAATAGCCCCGCTATTATTAGTAGCACCCGCCATCTCAGCTATATTTTGAACAGACTCATATGATCTGCGGAGTTTGATATCTTTAGGCATAAGAGCTTCACTGATAAGCCTTGTAACCCCAGTTACTATTGTTCCTATCAGCCAACTAACAGCCATACTCTTAAGACCACTGAAAATAGAACCTGCAATAGTCACTAAAGGACTGGTGGTTTCTAATTTCTGAGATTCTTTTATTTCTTTGATATACTCCTCAGAGCTTTTGCCCGCACCGTACTCTACGTTTGCTCTCCGAAGCTCTTCGTTTAATTCAGCCTGAGCAGAAGCCGCACTTCTTGACGAAGCCGATAATTTTTCAGCCTCTGCCCTCAGATTGGCTAACTCAGTAGCAAGCTGACCTAACTCACTTCCTGCCTTGCTCTTGGATATCTCTTCAAGCTGAGCGTCAACTTCTTTCATAATGAAGTCATTGTCAGTTATCTTCTTGGATAGCTCGTCAACCCTTTTAGCACTTTCCTCTGGAGTTGTGTAGCTCAATGAATCTGCGTGTTCCAACTCTGTAAGAGCTAATTTTCTTAACCTCTCGTACTTGGCTATAACAGAGGTTTTAATACCTTCTTTATCTATTGTGCCATATTCAGAAATAGGTAACCCCGCCAACTCCGGACTTTCCCTCAATTCCTTAATACGCTCCTTTATAGATTCCTGGCGGGTGAGGTTTTCTAAGTATCTCTTATTGGTATCCTCTGTTTTCTTAAAGAACGACCATATTGACATTATAGACGGTGCATTCCTACCCAACTTAGCTTCAGTAGCCTTAGTGTCACCTAAATCAAGTGTCTGCTCTATCTCTTCCTCAGAACTACCTAACCCAAGTAATTTCAAGGTCTTTAAGAACCCTCTCTTTGTCATTTCCACTGTCTTATTAAGTGACAATATATCCTTCTTGGTTGCAGAGATAGGTGTTGCAGAAGCTCCCATTGACTTATAGGCTTCAGTTATATTCTTTATAGTGGTTTCTAACTCATTAATGTTTTCATTGTTGGCGACTAAATCCTTAACGATATTTGCCCTGCTCTTGCTAAGCCCCTGCAAACTATCCTCGGCAATTCTTTGTTTGTTCTCTAATTTGGAGGCCTCGTTTTGCAGAATAATATAGTAGTCTTCAAGAGCCTTTAAAGTAGCTTTCCTGTCCTCGATATTTGCAGAAGTTACTTCGCTCCCCATTTCTCTCTGCAATTCTTTCTGTAACTCTTCTATTTCTGTATTGGAGAGCTTTCCAGCAGACAGCATGGCCACCCGTCTACGTGCCATGTCTACTCTTCTCGAAGCTACGGAATACTCTTTAGAGTCTTCACCATATTGTCTGCGGTAAGCCTCGGCGGTCTTTTCAAGTTCGGACTGTTCAATTAAGGCTTCACTCAACCTATCCGCCAATGTTATGCTTACTCTTTGACCGTCAACAACTTTAGTACCAAGAACAGTGCTCAAAGGCATTGAAGAATTCTTAGCGGACTCGATCATTTCTTTGAGTATAGTGGAACGAAGCTGAGAATAATCTATCATGTTTGAGCTATAATCTGAAATAGCTTTCTCTATTGCTGTTATTCCTAACTTCCCGTACACTTTCGTTGCTGCTTCCCGATACTCTGACATCAGCATCTGATAATCAGGTGATTGAGTGTCAGTAATTTTGTCCAGTGTACTTTTCAGTGGAGCTAATTCCTGATCCGCTATTTCATACAAGCCAGGGAGTAAAGACTTAGCTCTTGTTATTACTTCTTCTTTCGGCAGATTTTCGAAAGAACCCCCCAATACTCTATTGAGTCTGTTAACCTGCTCATATTCAGTTATCTTGGCAGCAAGGCTATCGATTTCATCCTTTACCACATGTAATCTTCCAGGAACGATTGGTATAGATTTACCTGTCTCAGGGTCTGTTAAGCTAATACCTACTATTTGCTCTCTCTTTTTTGCTGTCTGTTGAGCTATTTCCCCCGCCCTTGCTATTCTCTCCTCTACAGTGTTCAACCTCTTCATGTTCTCATAGCGTTTCTTAACTTCTTCCTGCAATTTAGCAGTAAACGGAGTTAATAGCTCTTCTCTTTCAGCAGAGAGAACTCTGGAATTAATTACATCATAAGCTTTCCCGCCCAAACGCCTTATACCATAACCGAGCAGGGTGACCAAAGTATTCTTGATTATGACTGATATAGCCTTGGCATTATCATGTATTGCCCTTAACAGAGTCATTACAGAATCTATGATAAAGTTGATTTCTCCCTTAAACTCCTGGGAAACTTCGTCAAAAGCAATGCCCCACATAACAGGGATTTGTTGTGCCCTCTTCGCCATAGTTTCATTTATAGCCATTATGTCTTGGGTGAGCTTATCGCTTGAAGAAGCACGGATATCCTCAGCCCATTTCGTGTACATACCAAGACCGCCCTCATCCCCGTATATATCGCTATACCTTTTCTGAAACTCATCTATAGCTAAGGTAAGAGCTTTTAAACCGCCTGTATATCTTCCTGCTATCTTGGTAAGAATCTCGTCAACCTCACGGGCGTCAATTTGTCTTAATTTAGGCAGAGCGTCGAGGAACTCCAATAGCACCTGAAGCTGATTCTTAGGAACTTCTCTTACTATACCTGTAGCTTCATCGGTTACCCTTGTATATGGTCTTAAGTATTCCAGTTCGGGGCGACCTGCAACAAAATCAGATATTGCTTTGTATACCTCTTCCCTGTTAAAGGCGTTGAATATCTGCACAAACGCAGCACCTGTCTGCCTACCCGTCCTGCCGGTTGCTTCCTCGAATAGAGCGATAAGCGGGAGTGAATAAGCAAATGTCAATTCCCTCTCCAAATCCTCATACTTGGTTTTTAATTCCCTCAATGTTTGAACATCTGTAGTCCTGCTTATCTCTTCTTTCAAAGCTTGTAACTCAGGATGCTCAAAAACTCCTCCTGACATAGACTGCCTCAGAGTTGCACCACCGGCCACCATACCGTACAGTATATCCTGAGCACTGGCACTTACCTGTGAACTGATAGCGTACATCATAGAGGTATACTTATCAATATCAAATCCAGATATACCCCATATAACTGACAAACTCTGGAGAGCTTCAGCTACCGATTCAGCAGTACCTATTTCCGGTTCTGCTGCGTATAAGCGGGCGGCGGCTCTAGTTAACGCTAATGCTTCGTAAGGATTTCGGGTACTACGTGTCGCATACTGATACATTTCACCCACTGTTTCCTGTGGGATAATGTATTGTAGTGCTAAAGATTGTAGGCTTTCTTTTACTCCGCCACTTATCAGATCAGAAATTCTTTTGTATTCAACTTCTCTTGCTTGTTCCTCAGTTAATCCCTTTAAATAGTCATACTGATCCTGAAGGTTCATCTCGTATATTCTTTCGACCCGCTGATCTGTGTAAGCACGAGCTTCTTCAACTGACAAACCTCTTAAGTTATTGGCGGCCCTTGTGATTGCCAGTTCCAAACTCTTTGTAGAAGACCAAGCTTCACGCATACTACCTAAAGGTACTTTTACCAAAGTACCTGCGATGATATAACGCATTGTGTTAAGAATAGAATTGAGGACACGGTTATTGTTCAAGTAACTACCTAACCCGCCCGACTTCTTATACAAATCAGATACAACTATGTCTTCACCGACCCTATAAGGGTATTGAACATTAATGTTCCCCCTGGGGATAGACGCAGTAGCTCCTATGGAGTTTGCCAAATTTGCGGCTGAAGCCTGAAGCGACGCTACATTTGTAGGCACATAGTTGAAACCAATAGGGGCGACTTTCAACTCTTTTATGTACTTATTGATTTCAGAGAACTGATCCCTCAACATTTCTTTAATTTTGTTGACTATAGTAGACTGGGTGTTAAGGAATTCCCTCTGCAAATACTCAATAACAGTAAGATCGGGCGTGATTTTAATGTTCTTTATGTTTTCGTCTATTCCCCTGAACAATCCTGCTTTATTGGTCATAATGATGTCATAAAATTTTTTATACAGCTTGTTTAGATTATCCTCCAGTGACAAAGCAACAACATTAGCACTATCCACCCTGGGCATTTGTTTTATGTAATCTGCAATAGGCATTTCCGCCTTCTTTGCCAGAGCAGCCTGAATGCCCTTGGGAAGATCTTTTGTTGCTACCTCAAAAGGCTTTATAGTAATAGCGTTCTCAGCTACCGTATTGATATACCCTTCAATAAAGGTATTTATCAATGTCGTCAACTGAGTGACAATCTTCTTTGTATTTAGCTTGGGCAGTTTAATATCAGGTTGAGTCATTAATGTATTAATGTGATTCTCTATAAGAGTGCCTGTATTTTTGAGCAATTTTTTGAGTGCATTCTCAATAGGACCACTTATCTCATTGACATTAACAATGCTAACACCCTCCAACTGAGCTTCCAAACCATTTATCTGTTCAGGAGTCAGCTTTATGTTCAACTGGGCGGTATCTATATTAGTTATCTTGGATGAAAGATTCTGCAAAGAATGAACAAATGACTCTATCTTCGCATTAATACTGTTGGCTACAATTTGAGCAGCAACCACTCCATTATCCATATTACCAAATGCCAATGAAACCTCTCTTAAAGTAGAGGCAAAGGATTCAGTAATACCGACAGTGCTACGCAGAAGGATCCTTGATGCAACAAGCCCATTATCCACATTGTTGAACATATCATTTAGCTCTTTTACATTAGAAGCTATGTTCTCCAAAGAAGTACGGATGCCTGAGAATGATATGCTTCTATTATTAATTTTTAATAGCTCAGACTTTACTTCATTTAGTTTTGTAATAAACGATTGTATAGCAGAAGCTAATCCCCCACCGTCTAAACCTTTTAAGGAAGTGGTTATTCCCTTAAAGAGGTTGCCTAACTCAGCCATCTTTTGCTGTAATATAGGAATCTGAGTATCAAACCCGCTTTCCTTTACAGCTATCGCATCGCTAAGTAACTTATTAGCTTTATTAAAGTTCTCGCCCAGTGCTTTAACTTTCTCTGTTATTTTTTCAAGCTCAGCAGATAAAGTAAGCCCCTTTAGTTCATTCTCGATCTTTTCCGCTCCCTTAGCCAGTGCTTGTTTCTCAGCCTTAGTCAATTTTTTACCCTTCGTGGGAGCGGGAGCTTCTTCGGAAGTACCTATTTTAGTTATTATATTGTTAAGCCCACTCTCTTGCTCCCTAATTAACTTTTCAGCACCGATAGCCATTCTGTTCAGCAAACCCACAAAATCATTTACAGTGCTATAAAGACCCCTTAAATTAGCCTGACTTAAGCGTTTACCTATCCTTTCAAACTCTTTAGCATAGGAGTCTATATTAACAACAAACCCTTCTGAAACAGCAGTCTTTATCTTGGATATGTTGTTAACAAGTTTATTGACCGCCTCAGACGTTCCTTTGGTGTCTAATGATTTAGAATCCACCATGCTACTAATTTCATTCGCAATATTATAAAGCATAGAAGAAATTTGGGTGGTAAGGGCTTCTTTTAAAGCAGCAGCGTTCTCTTTAAGGGTGCTTGTATCAACGCTGTCTATTTCCTTCAGTGCCTCAGTCAGATCGCTCATAATAGTGTTCAACTTGACTACAATCAGATCTTTAAAATCGTCTGCTTTAATAGGCACTACTTCTCCAAATTCTATGTTCTTCAAAGCATCATTAATTGATTTCGATAGCCCTTTAGTCAATTTACTTAATGTAGATTTGTCTATCTTTACAAGACCAAGTATCCTTGCTTTATCATCATCAGAGATAGAAATGACAGAGTTCAAAGCATTGAATACGTTGATTAAATTGGTTATTGAGGTTTTTAAATTTACAGCAGCCTCTACTGAAACGCTCTCTTTTATCTCATTTATAAGCTGACTAAGCCTTTCAAAACCAAAATCCTCTTTAGATAGCTTATCTTTAATAGCGTCAAGTTGGTCAAGGCTTACTGATTCAAGTGCCTCACTTAATTTAGCAGAAACTTTTTTAAGGAACTCAGGAACATACTCCTTTTTTAAAAGGTAAGTTTTCTTTGTAGGCGCTTTAGCTTTTTCTCCAATAGTTTGAGTAACTTGCTCAAGGTCTTTTTGTTGAACGAGCACAAGTTCCTGCATTAACTTGTCTCTTCTTTCAAAAGTAGCATTAAGCCCCTGCTCTAATTTTGCACGAGTTTTCTTAGATATAGTGTCAGAATTTAACGCAACAGTAGCCCTAACGATAGCATCATTTACTTCGTCTAATTCAGTCTGTATTTCCTCAAGTGTTCTTGTTACAATGTCCCGTGTATTTTTCTTTATATTCTCAGCTATCTCCTCAGTTTTAGTTTGAGCTTCTTCAACTTTTCCCGAAACAGTAGCTTTTTTGCCTTTTTTAGTAGATTTCTTAAGCCCCGCTGCTTCGAATACATCTATACTATCAAGATAATCAAAAAGAATCTTTTCTATTCTTCCCTTAACTTCGTCTATCTTTTCGACCAACCTAATAGAGTCAAAGGACTCCAACCTGCTGATTTCAGCTAAATCAGCTTTTATAAATAGGTCAGTGAGCTTTTCCTGTATACTGTTCCATATATTCTGGAACGTTTGGCTGGTGATGGTCAGTCTCCCGTCACCCTCCTCAAAGGCAAGCTGAAAATCTTTACCTTGTATGATGGCGTTTAACTGTGAAGCAATACTATTGTTCAATGTATCCAGGGATTTTTTGTCGAGTTTAATTTTCAGAGCACCTGGCGTAATATGAAGCTGAATACTACTAACAATAGCTTCTTTAACTTGCGTCCTGATGTTTTCAACGGCACTCTGAGAAATAGCATCTAAAGGAATTGAGTCAGACTGTAACTTAGCTATTTGATCTATTTTTTTTAGCTGTACAGTATAAGCGTCAGCATACTTTTTAAGAGCAGACGCCATACTCCTTTTTAAAGTATCTGTTTGCTCTTTGTTTTTAGGCAATGTCATTTTATTAATTGCCTCAGACAGCTCTTGTGCACTTAGTTCAATTTGCTTAATCCTATTTTCGTAACTCTGTGTAGAATCTCTTGCAACTTTGTCAAGAGTGCTGACTATATTATCTCTAGTAGTTATAACACTGGTCTTTATTTGGTTTAGTTTACTTATAGTGTTTGGGTCATTAGCTCTTTCCCGTGATCTATCAATAAGAGTAACATAATCATTTACAATCGTATCAATTTCCTTATTCAGCTTTGATTTAATTGTACCTAAACCTTTAATTTCCTTCTGCAAATTTTCAGTGCCAAAAAGAGCCTTATGAAAATCAATGCTATTAACATAATCTGTGATGGCTTGATTGATTTCTCTCTGTACTTTTGCCATTATTTTTGTGTCAATGGCTTCCTCAGACACACCCACCTTACCGAGATCACGGCTGAGTGCGTCAAACTTAGACCTGATTTTATCTTCCAGATCAGTTGTAGTATTAGACCAGTTGGTAAATGCTTCATTAGCAAGGTTAATTTTTTGTATAAACTCGTCCAGGCTTGCCATACCGGACGAAAACTCTATATCAACGTCAGCATTTAAGTTATGTTGAACATTATTCTGAATATCTCCCGCCATCTGATTACAACTCCTTATTATGGAATAATCCCCTACACTACTATTAGAATAGGTAGGGGATTTGTTTATGTAACTCTGCCTAATTCGTTAAGAAAGTCAATGTCATCGTCAGTCAGGTTCGTTTCTTCAGTTGTAGTATTCTCGTCTTTAAACTCCACCCCAAATGCAGAGGCTATTGCTTTTATTGGGGTAACTGATGCTTCAATCTCAAATCTTATATTTTTCTGTGCTTTTTTAATTAGCTCTGTCACTTGGGGCAGGGTATACTCAAAAATTTCCCATTTGTTCAACCCACAGTGTTTATGAAGCATGAAGAATATTTCTCCCCAGTCGATTTCCTCATTCGTGTCCTCGTCAACTATTCCGCTTGACCCGACTGGGGCTTCAACTTTTTTAACCCGTTTAGCCCTATTAGACACTCGATGATCTTTGTAGCCGTCACAATATCGATATACTCCATAAGATACTCTCTCGTAACATGGGGGTAGTTCTTAAATGCAATCTCAAGAATCTCAAGCAGGTCATTCTCTTTTTCAGAACTACCGTCACCACTTGGGGCAAAGTTCAGGAGAACAGCATCGATATTTACAGTCTTAAGCAGTTGCATCAGGCGGCGGGCATCTTTCAGACTGGAAGGAGGAATCCTGTACTCTTTACCATCCCTAAGTTTGATAACATCGTCATCTTCAAAGAAAACAGACTCGATACGTTTAGCTTCTTCAGGTGTAAGTTTTTCGTTTTCCATTCGAATACCTACCTTTCATTTATTTCTTCATTCATAGGTTAGACGCAATCAAAAAAGGCTTACCATGTTGGGCAAGCCTTTTATATTAATAGAAACAGGAGGTAGGTAGCCTGTTCTACATACACGGAGGAGCACTCGTAATGAAGCGTTTCATTGTCCAGAGTCTGCAAGTTCCGTCTTCAGGGTCAAGCATGTTGAGTGTCAGTGAAGGAGCACTTGCGGTAGCTCTCGCATAGTCGATAGTAAATGCTCCACTTGCCTTAGCAAGTTTGATTTCAGTCTCAATACCATGCCACATGTCATCTTTCTGCTTGAAGTTACCCTGATGGATAATTTTAATTGGAATAGGAATGTCTGACCTCTTCCCTTCAGCCATGATGACATCAGCAGTAGCTTTCTTGAAGCTGTACATTATCATTTTACCTTCCATGTCCGAACTGAAGCTTAAAACTCTCTTGGGGCTACCCTCTTCGCCTGTAGTCTCTACTACTGCAAACTTTCCAGTAGCAGGAGCGTCATCCTTTGTAAGAGCTTCGCCTGTAGTCATGTCCATTACGGTAAACTCAGGAGTATGGAATGGTGTTCCGTCAGCCGTGATGTCAACTTCATACGTACCAGCACCGGCCCTCTTTACTGTAGCCATCTTGCCCAGTACCCATGTGTAAGAATCGTCCTGAGTTGCATCGGACAAAGTTGCACCAGTAGCAAGACGCAGCATGTTCAAATCAAACTTTGCATTCGTAGCAGTTACGGCAACACTCTTATCTCTTAGTACATAGTCAAGCGGAAACAGTGAGTCACCACCGTATACCGGATCTTCTGTCGTTGTAAAATCAAATCTCAGGGTCTGCAAAGTACCAAGAAAAGCATGTTTGCCATCTGGCCCTGCAGCAAGAATAGTACCAACACCATTGATTATGATACTTTTATTATTCTTTGCCATACTCTATATTCTCCTTTCAGTTAGATTCGGTCAAAAGCTATATCCTAATATAGAGTAGGCAAGTCCCTATTTTTTGTAACACTAAGCTTCGACATTGGAAAATGTTGCCTCTATGGTGAAACAATAAACATTATCCAATCTTGAATCACTTTCATGTGCGTCAACAATCAAAGGGGTCGTGCCCGCCACACCAGAAAAATCAACACAACCAGAAAGCAATGTGCACAGTCTCTCTGCTATCTGGTGAGCTAATTTCACATCGTCATTTGTGTATATATCAAAATAAAACATAGGGCAGAATACGCCTAAATTAACAGAGTCGATACCCCCGCCAGGCGTATAGAACGCAATAAGAGGAATATTATTAGTCAACTGCTGAGGCTTGCTCTGCTTTTGGATCTTTGGGCCAATTTGGTTTGCGGTAGGGTTTTCACCAAGCCCTAAATACCCTAATATGGTTGCGTCCTTACTCAAAAGTTTATATATCCCATTGTATAAATTCAGTATAGTTAATCCATTATTCACTTCCTACGACCTCCTATTATGATTTTGGATTTTACTTGAAGGTATTTTCGTATATCCATGTACTGAAGTTCTTCAGAAAACACCCTTGCAAACTGTGAATTAGCATACTCAAACGCTCTTGCAAACCATCTCTGTGGTCTTACAGCAAACCCAGGGAGTTTTCTAAGAGACCCTGCATTAGAGATACGCCTATTCCCGCCCAAGTCAGTCCACTCCTGCCCTGGTCTTGTATAGATATCCATACCAGAGCGTAAAGGGTTTTCTTCATACTTCACGCCACTAACCCGTGTGTAACTACCGTCTGCATACTGACCAGTACCATGTTCGTAGTAAATTCCTATGTGGGAATCCTTGAAATTCTTTGCAAGAGTATACACGGTAATACCAAGCTTATTATTTGCTCTCCTTGCTATATCACCTAACACCATAGAATCAATAACAGCAAATTTCCTTGAAGCGTCTGTTCTGCCATAGCCCTTTTTAGTTCTCCGAATCCCTGCTTCTGGAACAGCTTCCCCCGCAAGTCTTACAGGGAAATAATGAAATTGTATAGCAGCCAAGTTGCTCTGAGCACGCTTAATCAACATTTTACCTATACGGTTAAGAGTGACTCCTATTACTTTCTGCAAGTCTGCTATAAACAAATCGTCACGAAATACAATATACCCTCCGCCAAAACGAGCAGTGGGCATCTGTTTTTGAATATGATGCTTCGGAGAATACGGTCTTTTAGGCATTCCTTGTTTCCGCCTTTACTTGAATACGTGTGATACCTTCAAGAATGAAATTATTGATATCGACAGCCTTGAATTTTAGTTGGGGGGAGTGATCCTTAACAGTAATCGTATCCAAAAGAGTTGCCTCACACGCAGGCACAAAAAGAATGTATTCGGCATCGGGATGTATGCCTGGATCATATTGTTTCAAATCACCAGATACTCTTTGCATATAACAGGGAGAATTCGTAAGTATGGGGTTAAGTTTTGTGGTTTTATCCCCATTGTCGTCATATTCGGTTATTATACTTTGAATGTCCACCACTGCATTACACACAAACATCGCTGCATAGACTGAAAGTTTTTCACCTGCGTATTCTTCTGGATATGTAGCAGCAACTAAATAGGATTCCCCTGTAACCTCATTGTTGACTATACTCCCGTTTCCTACGGAAAAGTCAGGTAAAAAGTAACCTTTCCTTGTAGCTTCTACAGCTACAGTATTGGTAATCTGAGAAGTACCCCTACCTATCAACATTTTGGTTTGCACTCCCCCCACAGTTACAGGAGAACCCTCTTTTTGAATTAGTTTGAACTTTTCTTTCGCTATCACAATTACTCGCCACCTATAGGTTCATAGTCATGTGTAATCAAACCGGCAATCGAAGTATCATAAGTAGTTACTTCCACAGAAGTTATGTTATCCAGAGCAAGTTCAAACTCACCCAGAAACCATGCTGCTCTTTCATCCCATTTGACCTTATCCTTTTTCCAAGAAGTATCGAGTGCTTTAACCTCTATATTAACTTTAAGAGCCATTAAAGGACACATGAGATAACAGAAATAGTTGACGGCTGCTTCTTCAAGGTATATCAACTCAGTTTCATCAACTATATCCATATACCGTGGAACTCTTTTCTTTACCTTTAATTCAGCAATTTGAGCAAACCCAGTCTTATCAATATCACCGTCAGGTAGATCAACTTCATCTACTCCAAGCCTGCTACGCACCTTATCCCTGAAACCTTCCTTAAGAATATCCATTACCATTACCCCCAATATGTAATTGAGATAGAAGGATATGAGTACGAATAAACAACAGTGTTACCCTCTACTTTTTCTGTATCCCCCATGTAAAGTACAGTATTAGCGGAGTCCATGATAATCACATCCCCGCCACCCTCGTTTTTGATAACAGCATACTTCGCTTTATCTGGAAGGGTTATCGTATATGGTGAAACCCTCTGGAGTCTGACTTTTTCGCTCTTCAGTATAGAAGCTTTAGGCTTATCGGTAACCACAGGTGTTTCCATAGTAGCCATCTGCATAGCCTCCCCCTGGAAAACTTCAGCTTTCTTCTTGGTTTTCGCAGAGGTATTAGGTTTTGATGTAGTAGATTTCTTTTCCATTGTTCAATAGCTCCTTTCTAAAAGAAAACCCCCGCCCATGCTATTGGGCATGGCACGGGGGCATGTATTTATCTTGGAGGTTGGTTAGTTGATAACATCAGGGAACAGTACGCCGGCCCTACGAGCAATGATCTTATGGTCATACCATCTCTCGGACTCAACAAAGGTACAGCGAGGACCTTCGTCATACCACTTTCTTACGAAAATGGACTGGTTGCCGTCTTTCTTCCAGGCGAAAGTGTAACCAAACGCAGGAACTTTTCTGCCAGGCTTCTCAGGAACATAAGCCAGTATTGCCGACTTGCCCCAGATGTATGACTTAATGTTGTTCCTTGGATTGGAAGCAACTGCCTTACCAACAATCAGGTTATCAACCTCGAAGAATTCCTTCAGGAGAGCGTCAGGAACGATTGACAAATCCTGAACCTTAACCAGTGCTATCAGAGCCGGATGTCTGCGTATCCTGTTGTAAACGGGATACGACAGAATCAGTGTGTTGGGATTGAGAGCAATCTTCTGATGCATTGCCTCTTTTGCCCTGAGAACTGTGTCAATGGGGTCAGCGTTATTGTTATCCCACTTAAGTGGCTGATTAGCACCACCAGTGTTTACAACGAGATCCGGATCGTAGTTGGCTGCGTTAAGTAGAAGGTTAGCAGCGTCAATTTCCTTATTCAGTAGAATACCCTCAGTTGTCAGAATAGTGGCTTCCTCTTCAAGATTGAAAGCCTCGTCTGCATTCTGAATAGCCTCGTCAGGAATCCTGTGACGGAGAGCATGTCCTTCACAGAAGTATGTATCGTCACTGTATGTCCAATCGATTTCATTAGCTTCTGTTCCAGGTGCACGCCTGTCATCCTGAGCTACGAAAATCTCCTCCCCATAAACAGGATACTTGTCGGACTGCTTATCAACAGGCACTTCCTTAAGAATCTGATCAGCTATATACTGATCGTTTTTATATGCTACCGAAATATTGGTAAGCAATTTATCATAATGAACAGACTGAACACTAGGCATATTCTTTCACCTTTCCTTTCTTACGCTATATATACAGAGCTGATGTTTATAGTAACAGGAATTATGTCGCCTACATCGCCACTTGCTTCTGCAAAGCCCAGTATGAAGAATAAACCGCCCCCAGCAGCTTGAGGCATAGGCTTAACTTTTCCGTTAGCTGCTACGATGACCATATCACCATAATTAACGGGTTCAGCCAATTCAACTTCGGCTATGCCCGAAAGCTGAACAGCAACATTGCGTCCAATCTGCGGGCCACCCGCACTAGGAGCAACAGCCTCTTTTGCATCGTTTGTAACAACACCAAGCGGAATTTCATTATCGGTCAATGGAATTGCACAACTACCGTCAACCGGACCACGTGTTACCACGGTATTCTTACTTATAGCCTCGTTTATAAGGGTATATGTTTTCTGTAAACCTGTAGTCTGTCCTGCCATAACTTATTCACTCTCCTTACTATATTTCATATACATAATCTTGGTAGCTTCCTGGATAGAAACCTTATTTTCCTGAGCATATTTCATTGCCTCGTCAGCAATAAAATCTCTGAATTCCTGTTCAGTCTCGAAGTCTGTCTTGCTAACAGGGGTCTCGGACTTTGAAACGTTCTTAGCGTTCATGTCTGTAACACCCTTGCCCTCAAACTTGCTCGCAAACTCGGTGTCAAACTTCTTGATAACGTCCTTTATCTCGTCTATTGACAGAGTTGAAAGGAACTTGTTGAACATTTCCTTCGGGAACGCATTCCCCTGTGCTCTAATTCCCGCCTCAAGAGCCTGATTAATCAAATCAGCCTTATAGGTTTCAGCAAGTCCTGCCTTTTCGGTCAGTTCCTTGTTCTCTGCCTCAAGCTTCTGGATCTGCTCATCTTTCTCCGATAATGCTGAATTAACTTTTGCAAGCTCCTCGTCTTTTGCAGAAAGTTGGTCTTTAAGCTCCTGATTCTCTTTCTCCAACTCAGCAACATCGACTGACTTGACCGAAAGTTTCTCTCCCAGAGCGTTTTCCAACTCCTCCTCACTGGAAAAAGTTATATCAAACTTATTCAAAACTTCCTTGATCTTATCCAGTTCCACTTGCTCTTCACTCCTTCTTCTGAGATATTCAGAACCACCTGTTCTTGCCTTGGTGTCTGTCATTAAAACAGACCCGTCTTTCGTGTAGTATTGGTATATAAGTGCATTTACAGGGATATCTTTAAATGTATCAATCACTTGTAGTTTAGACGAACTTTCAAAATCTGTAACATCAGCAGAGAAGTTGCGTATTACACTTGCCCGATCACATGCCCCTGCGTATACCAGTGAATCTTCAAGGAGTTTTCCTGCTCCGTCCTCCCCCACTAAAACATAGCAAGTCTCAACAACGTCTTTTCCGTCTTTCTCTACTGCATATTTCTTTCCTGGTATATGGGGGCAAGCAAAATAATCACGGATATCGTTGCCGCAGATAGAGCAAGTCCATTTTTCTGCATTGAAGCCGATTGAGGTAGCAAAATTGATACCTGTATCAATGCCTTTAGCGACATCATCCGTAGTGAAACCACCCTCCAGGTTGATACCAAGAGGTATATAGAAGTCACCGTACAAGGAGATAACATCCGTACCTGCTTGTGCAACATACTCTCTCTTAAGGTAAGCATTGAAAGACCTGCCGACAGGCAGTTTTCTATTGTTATGTACTAACAATAAAGCAACACCTTTCTCCAAGTCCTGTGCAAATTTATTAAGCAGAGGCTCTTGGATTATTGAATAGTAAGCGGTGGGCAGGTTATCAATCAGCAAATTCGAGAACACATAGCAGTTGTCCTCGGTAAGCTGAGTCTGACTGAATCTTGAATTTATTATCTGTAATTGCTGTTCAGTTGGTTTTGGCATGATAAACACTCCTTTTCTTATTGATTATCTGAAGCATCTGTATTACCACCCGCTCTTGGGTTTGTGTCAGTTGTTCCTGAAACAGGCTGACCATCGCTATTTCTAACGACAGCACCTGGAACTCTCGGTTCTGGACTATCAGGAGCATGACCGACAGCTCTCTGGGCGGCTTCTTCCTGTGAAATCCACCCTCTGTCATAAAGCAAGGCAATATTGTTTAACCGTGTAGACTCAAACTGCTGCTGTTCAAGTTCCGTTCTTATTTCAATAGGTCTGAAGCGGAATTCCACAACACCTTGTTTCCCTCTGATATTCAAATAAACAGTAAGCATTTTCTCCATAAAGGAAGCAATGTACTTTTGGATACCCCCCAGTCCTGTCAGATAGAGCTTTATTTCTATCTTTGCATAACTCTCTGTCTGACCTGCCCCTCTTCTGCCAAGCAGAGTAGATAGAGTTTTAACGCCACTTTGAATCAAGTTGTCAATTACATGCATCAACTTGTCTGGGTCAAAGAGAGCACCACCCTTACCACCGGCTTCACTTATCTTTAAACTGTCGTAATGGACAAACACATCATCAGGATTCAGCTTGCTGTACATTGCAATAATCTCATTAAGCCTGTCTCTCAGCCATTTTTCCTTCTTTTCGTCATTATTACGAACAGTAATAGGCATACGCTTAAGCAAAACTTCTTCAACTATAGTCAAATCCAACCTTGGATACCCTTGGTTGTGAACGACTGCTTTAAGGTCATTAAGAACTTGCATCTGGAACAAAACTATGTTTAAAGCCCCTAAAATGGGAGATCTGCCGTAAGGGTCGTCTATTTTTTCGTCAATTCCCTCATAGAAGAAAGTAGGGATGTCAAGATTTATGCGCCCGTTGTCCTGAAATGGTATATATCTTCCGTCAACAATTTGAAATTCAACGGTAGCGGGGTCAACTAAAACAAAACGGGCAACGTCTTTTTTATCAGGTGTTAACAAAAGCTCCCCTGAAATAGCCCCTCTCGTAACTGCTGATAAAAACATTTGGTCAATGAGCTTATCCAAACTCTTTGACCTCTCAAAACCAACCATGTTGGGCGTTTTCAATCTCTTAAATAAGAGTTCAATATCTTCTATTGCTTCAGGATACTCTTCATTGCTATCAAGCTTCTTAACAGTGTAAGAATAACCACTGTTACCCAACCGTATGAAGTTCCACAAAGCATAAGATATGTCAGGATGAGCATCCATTAAGATATCAATAAGGTCAAACAAAGAAGAACTATTTAAAGTCCTATCATTTAAAGCAAGTTCTCTCTTTGACCTCCGAGGTAAAGAGCCACCAAGCCCACCGCCGATTTCATGTGTAGCAGCAGATACTCTATTGATCCTGCTTCCACCACCTAATTCAGGGGCGGGTGGGTTGGAAGTAGCATTACTTCTGCTACTTCTCGCAAATCTTTGTATGAAATTTAACCTTAAATTATCCAACATTCCCATACAATCATCCTTTTATTTAGGATAGACACTAAGACTTATTACTTAACGATAGTGGTGAACAAGATTTCTGACAGTCCTCTCTCCTTATCCCACAAGAAAGACTGGTGTGTTCGGAGTGCGCCGACATACCCGTTTTCGTAGTGCCATGCATCTGTACCTGTTACTGATGAGAGATTCCTGATTTTTATGCCGTTTACCTCTTTGACATGCTCAGAATGGAGATGTGCACCATGCCACTCTCTGAATAAAGTACGCCCCCATGCCTCGGCTGCCTCATACTGCATGTTGCCCTCGATCCTCTTCTTTTCCTTATCCATGTGGGTATACCCAATAAGACACTTGCCGAACTCAACATACTTCCTTGATAGCGGACTTGTGTCCACATAGACAAGGTTTGAGTCCTTATACCAACAGCTAAGGCTTACAACAGCGTAGTAGCTTGTCATCTTATCGTGGTTTCCAGGCACATAAATCACATGGACAGGGGCTATAGTGCTTAAGATATCAATGCCTCTAATAAGCAACTCAAGACCTTTTGTGAAGAGTTTTTGCCACCTTAAGTCGTTATTTTGAAGTGTTCCTGCGGTAGTAGCCCCCTCGATTGTGTCAAAATTGAAGAAATCATTCCCTACAGGAAAAAGGATTTTTTCAATATTTCTGTCTCTTACACGACTTACAGTGTCATTTATTATGTACATGAAGCACTCTTCAGCTATCTTATGGTCATAGTTATTGCCTGTTTCACCTGCCCAAGCCAATTTACCCAGGTGTAAATCAACAATAGGAACTTCCAACATGTACCCGTTCTCAACAAAGCGTGGAGGTATAACAGGACCCTTGTATCGGGGAGTGAAATCCTCAAAAAACTCAGTGACGATATCATGAATGAGTTCAATATAATATTCTTTTGCCCTATATTTGTTGATTTCTGCCCTTAACCGCTTGACTTCCTCCTGCTGTAGCATTATAAAATACTTTTCTTTGCGTCTTTCCAAGGTATCATTCACCAAATGTTCTATAGGGCTGTCCAAGTCTTCGTCTATATATGGAACATCATCATGGGTTATGTTAAAGGCAGTCTTTATGAGGTAAAAATCTCTTCGTTGAATGTTTAATTTCCTGCATATCTGATTGATGGTCAAGGGATTTACGTCACAATAAAGCTGTTTTATCTCTCTAAGTGTTTGTTTGCTGACCTTAATTGAACGCTTAAAAGAGGTTATGGTGTAGTAATCACCGTAATCTTCTACTGTAGGAGTATATTCTTCCTGACCCTCCGCCATCTTCTGTTGGTGGCGGTAGAACCGTTTTCTGACTGTTTCATAAGGCACATCTAATAGTTCAGATATTTCTTTCTTATCATAACCTTGCTTATATAGTTCAAGAGCTTGTTCAAACCAACCCATACTGCTACCTCCTTTTTGTACCTAAAATGACAGGCATGGCGAAATTGGACACACTCTCAGGGGGATCATTACTACACAGCCAGATAAAAGCCATTCGTGCGTCCGAAAAGTCCTTTCCAACTTTCTTATCTCCGAGCTTGGAATCGTGATCGATTTTATTACCATTGATAAGCTTTATAGCTTTTAGCTCCTCATTGGGCGAAGCTACGTCTGCATATCTGGATTTATAGTCAAGCAGTTCTACATTACCTGCATATATAAGAGATTTTGCGTTCTGATAAATTTTCAACTGAAATTGATTCGTAAATGAAGTATCTGTAGCGTCTACACCGAAACTAATAAGCCTTTGGACGATTTCAGCAGAGTTAAATTTATCGAACAGGGCTTTCTTTACATAAACCTGACTACAAATCTGTGCAATGATTTCAGAAACATTAAGAAGATCGACAGGCAACCTCTCTTTCTTATTTGGTCGCCACTCCAGGATTAAGTCCTCAATAGGCTTATTAATCCATTTAGTGACTATCTCTCCGTCCTCAACTACCTGTGTTTCTATAGGCTCACCGTGACCTAAACATAAAACGTAACTGTCTTCTTCAACACCACAGTCACCGCCCAAAAAGTAGGTAAATTGGGGATCAAGGTTCAAATTATGTAACTGCAAACCGATAAAATGACGCTGTTCACCTGTTTTTAGGATACGAGTAGTGATAATTTCCTCGGCAATCAAGTCCATATTTTGTGCATGCCTGCCCCATGCAGTAACAGCGTCTATCCTCTCAGGGAACTTAAACAGTGCTTCAGAATGTGACGGAGGTTTACATTCAAGCATCATTTCAGCCGTTTCAGGGTCATCCTCGTACTGCTTGTTGAATGTTTCCCTTGTAACACTGTGGTTAACTTCCCATGTAGCCCCTCTTATAGCCCACATTGTACCGCTTGTATCCTTCAAAGCCTCTTGATACTTCATGTACATAGGGCAGTTTTGGCTACGGGGGTAAGAGATAAACACCATCAAGTACTTATCACCATATCGAGTGGAAGCGGAAGTCTTCATTATGTCGTATCCAGACTTCGCACTCTCAGCAGTGTACCCGCCATATTCGTCAAACACTATTACAAGAGGGTTGAAACCTTCGTAAGACTCAGCTTCAGAGTGGGCTGAATGGCAAGTAATGTTCTTATAGAACCTAATCTTGTTCCTCATTACCTGAAACTCATTGTACGCTTGCGGTTGACGGTGCTTGACCTCCCTGAACCACGGACAGTGACGAAGGCGGGCCTTGAGCTTCTTGAAGAAAACCTCATTAGCTTGGTTAGAGTTAATAGCAATATTGATAAGATCAATAGGCTCGTCCTTACCAAAGCTAAAATACTTATGCGGGTCAGCCATGCAACACAGCAAGTAAGCCATGTATGCCATGAATCCCGATATAAGGAAGTCCTTTCCTGAACCTTTACCGAAAAGAACGACTGCTTCAAGAACACTTCTTAGCTCATCAGGGCATATTTTCTTATTGCCAGTCAGCTTCCACCATATGATGTTGTTAAGGGTTTCAAGGAGTTCAGTCTGTTTTCCATGATAGGGATTCTCCTTTAGGAACTTGTCCGACTTAAAAAACGTAAGGAGGTCTACAGGGTATTCACGCCAAATACCCCCACTGTCTACTTTTTCTTCGACCAAACCTATAAAATCATCGATTAAATGTACAAGATCCAATGTATCACCTACACGAATAGCTTATAGATAGTAATAAAGAAGCTTAGGAGTCCGATTATCCAACCGCCCCAACGGATAAACCCTTCAGCAACGGCTTTTTTACCTTTACGCTGACTCTCATAGTCTTCTATTCGTTTATTTACAGCGATAAGGTCTTTTCGGAAATCGTTAACAAAATTTGTAAATTCACATTTCAGTGAACTGATTAGACCTTCAGGCTCGAAAAGATGTTTTCGGAACAACTCTGACTGCTCTATCTGATTCCTCTGGACTTCGGCTACAGCACCACGCAAGTCATTATACTTTCTTAAATCAATACGGGTCTGCTGCAACTCTTCCCTGAGTTTCTGTACCATTTCGAAGAGTTCTTTGTTTGAATACCACTGTTCTTGCATAGAAGCACCCCCTATTTGCGTATAAGCGTAGAAAACCATTGAGTTCCTTTTGCAATGCGTAACCTTTCGGCTATCTTTGGCATCTTGTCGGGGCATTCTTCCTGAATGACCTGCAAAACGATCTCCATGAATTTTCTTATATTGTCGTAGTCATTGATTTCCCTCTGGATTTCAGTCATGTGCTTAAGAAGCTCTCTCATTTCAGAGGATATGGCCTTATAAGACATTGCCCCTACCAGTCTTCCTTGCTCAGCCGCTTTTTCTTCCATAGCGTCTAACAGGTTCTTGGTACGGGTAAAAAGTGAACCAATTTCGTGAATAATATCAAAATTAGTGTTAACAGCGTCCATAAGCCGTTCCTTGCTCTCTTTAACAAGGGCTTTTTCAACGGCGGGGACTCTTTTCATGAAGCGGTCAACATCATCCCTTGTAACCAGATCATTGTTAGGGATTTTACCTGACTGGTTAAGCTCGTCTGCTATCTGCTGATGTGTCAACCCGCTTTTCTTTAAAAGAATAGTGTCTTCTTCAAGTTTATATCTTACAATCTTATTTCTTGTTGCGTACATTGGCTCCACGAAAAAACACCACCTTCACATTAGGATAGGCATATACACACTGTTCCTAACAGAAGGCGGTAGCCAAAAAGGTATACGATAGGTAGATTATGGTAAAAATTCAAGAATTGAATGATATGAATTAAAAGTGGGCGATACTAAAGCGATTATGGTATAAAGTAAATTTAAGGCAAAAAAGTAAAATATCATGTTGTCAAAATAAAAGTGCCGATTATTATATAAATATAATATAAGGTTTAATAAAGATTAAAGAGATATATTAGTCGGTACTTTTATTTTGACAACATGGTTTTTGTTAACCCGACCATTTATTTACAGTTATTAATTATATCGATGAGTTCCTTATAGTCAATGTTATCTTTAAAGACATTGTAGAAGTAAACCTGATCTATCTGAAGGAAATTTAAATCCTTTAACTCCTTAAATGTTATTTTATCCTCTAAGAACACACCTATAACCCGCTTAATTATATTTTCTGGTAGCGAGGTATTAAGGATTTCTATACAAAACTCCTTAGCTTTTTTCTTGCTCACATGTTTTAAGACGTACTTTTTTAAGAATGCTTCAGCCTTATTGAAGTCTTTATCGCAATACACAGCAGTATAATAAGCCATAGCGTCAGCCATATCTCTAGGGATAGTAAGATTCCAGCCCACTTTTACGCCTATAAACTTCTGGCATAGCGGGTGGGTAAGCTTTCCGAAATCCTTAAGACAATGATACAAATACATATAATAGTTAGGAAATGCTATTGCAAGCATATGGATAAACAGCCTATGTATACTAATCACCCCTATTTGATTGTATCATTACCGCTCAGGTGGCTCAAATTAGAAATTTTTACCTGTGGCGGGCCTCGGATTAGAGTAGTCAGCTAATACAATTTACCTATTATATATATGTATACCAATTATATATAAGAAAATAAACAAGTCGGATCTGTCGCAAAGTTCAATTTATAACTTAATATTGAGCAAAGCCCGCTCCCAGTTTTTGGGATGGTAGTGCATAGTCAACGATACCCTCTCAATGTCAATTCTGTAATGCCTAATTGAACATAGTCTGTGTTTTTGTAGATATCCCCACCATGTGCTTTTGTGAATAGCCCCGCTGTCAGTTTTTGGAAACCCAATTTCGAAAAATTCCCGTGTGATTCCGGATCGTACCCACCCCAAAGCAAGCCAGGAAGCGGTTTCCAGGCACTGGGCAGGCCCGCCAATTTTGCACGAAAAGTTTTTCGCCGAAATGCTTGCAAAAACCAGGTCATGTGTTACGGTTTAAGCGTGTTCGGGCAACCGGACCAAAACTAAATATTTTTTGTATGGAGGTATGGATATGGCAAGAAGGGAAATTGTGTTCAAACAATCAAAAACCCACGGAAATATTGCAATGGGTACAGTACAGATTGAATTGCCTGAAAGTCTGACGCAACTCGGCGGTGAAATTGAAGTATCGGCAAACAACAAAATTTTGCCTATGTATGAAGGTAAAGTTACCTTTGAAGTCACACTGGCTGACGGTACAGTAACCACCTTTGAAGGCAGTTTAGCACTTTGGCCGAATAAGCAACATTCTAAAGCCGCACTCGAAGCCGTTAAACAAGCTAAACGGGAAGAGGAACGACGTCGCAAGGAAGAAGCGAAACAGAAACTTTTAGCGAGCTTGACTCCGGAGCAAATCCGAGCATTTAAGGAAGCGGGAATCCTGTAATGGATTCCCGTATTTTTTATCGTAAGTAGCCGATAGTGGGCTTTTATAAAGCTCATTATCGGCCCTTAAATTATCCTGGATTTTTGGAAGCGTTGACCACGAATGGGGGTATGAACAATGATACGTTCAAAAGAGCATGAAATTCTCGTTCAGTGCGGGTTTACACCCGCACAAATAGATATATTAGCTGAATATGACCTGATTGAGAAGGCTAAAGAAACATTGTACGGTGATATGCCATACGAAGTCAAGGAATTACTTGGATTGAGAGGCTCGTGAAGCCTCTTTTATATAAAATCCCCGCCCAGGGGAGGGATTTCTATTATCGGGCACGAAAAAACCCTGAGTTTTAATCGCTCATAATACTTATTATGAGCGGTCACAATGTCGAGATATGAACACAACCGCCTTCCGGCATAGACAGGGGCGGATAAAAAATACCTGTCGGGCGGTGCCTGCCGGAAAAAGGAGGTTTATCATGAATAGATTCAAACTGCAAGCCTACAAACAAGAATTCCCCTTTTTGGGGGAAATTATCGGGGACGAAATCCCCGACTCCGTCCGTGTCAAACGGGCGGATGAAAACCTGTTGAAGATTATCCCCACGTACTCATTACACGTGGGGAGCTTGGGAAAAACAAAGAACATGGATAGAGTGCATTTTATCCTGCAGGACGGCACTATCATAGAAGATGCTGTCCTACATAGGGAAGATTTCTCCTCGAACTATGCGGGGGACTCCCCGTATAGTATGGACGGGGAAACCGTGCTGGAGGCTATCGACCGGCACGGTGTAGCCGACAAAATACAATTTATAGTCGTCGAGAGTTATTATCTCGACGATTGGGAAGGCCATGAATACACAGAAGATTATAATTTCACAGTTTACAAGACCCCGAAGAATACCACCTTCGGGGCGGAGATACAGAAGGCAAGGGCGCAAGCCCTTGCGGAAGTCCGTGTAGAAGCGGACTTCTAAATTCCGGCGGGATGCCGGAACCGCAGGCAAGCGGGATGCAAGCCTGGCAGCAGACACGTTTTGTGTCTGTTGCTGGGCTTTTTTTGTTTTTGCCCCGAATTGATACTATCCATTTTTAATTGCGTTTTATCGGGCGTATAAAAAGCCCAGGTTTTAATCGCTCATATCGTGCAGAATAGAACACGAAAATTTTTTCGTGCTGTATCCTGGACACAAATTTGCAGGTTATACATATCGTGTCCTGCAAGCAATTTTTATTGACCTTGTAGATAATCAACACACTGTTGATTATTTTTTGCATTTTTGCAGGTTCTACATATCGTGTCTTGCAATTCTGCAAGGCAGACTACCCTTCTGGGTGGTTTTTTTTCTGCAATTTGTGTCAAAAAGCACTTAACTTTTCCGTATATCGGCAGGTATAAGTGCACAGATACAGATATTCTCCCAGTCTGTACCTGGAGTTACGGGAGTCTGGCATATCAGATTAGGGATATGCAGTGGGCGTAACACTTCAAAAAACGCTATTGGCGGTGGAAGACCGTACCGTATCGTTACCCTTCGATTACGTTAGATAGATAAAAGGGCGTGGAATATGGCATAGGACACCACGTTAAAAACAGGGCATATTGCTATGGCATGTCATAATTTTCAAGACTTAAGGGGTGTTGTACGGCATTTTACCCTATTATCGGGTCATATTTTGCCTCTGGTTTACCCTTGCACTATTCGGATTATGGCTCATAGCACGGTTCGTGGCGAAAGACACGGCGGTATGTGGTGGTGAGAGTCCTCCACAGTTATGGGGTATAGCAAAAGGCTATGTCTTGTAACACCGTGGTAAGCATTGAACAAACCACCTTACCGAACTCGTTCCCTATACAGTAATATCGGCGAGTCTAAATAAGCGGTAGGATCTGTATTTACTCTAAATACTAAAAGCCCTATGTATATATTCGTTTATATGTAGGGCTTTTTATATGGTGGGGTATACCGCATGAGGTCCGCCCCGCCACCGTGATTTTTGGGAATCATTACTAACCCCTCTCCATATAGAGAGGGCATTTTATGGGGTGATAATATGCGTAATGTAACCAGTATTAAACCAAAGCGGAATAACGCTATATTTCGAATCATACCAAAGTTCAAAGAGATAGTCGTTCCTATGGATATAGCATTGTTCTATTTAGCTGAATTGTATGGTGAAGCTTCTATCTCCCCCGCCCCCACGCTTGTGGAAGTCCAGGTTCAACTCGACAAAGCATATGCCAAGGGAGATTCTCCCTGGCATGTAGTAGTAGGATAATCGGGAGGTCATTTTATTCGGCGGGATTGAGGAGGAAACAACATGAAGAACCGACATGATATTAAGCTACTTTCCCTTGTCAAGAAAAGAGGACGGGTTACTGTCCATATGAACACTGGCACTATTACCTTCCGTCCTAAGAAGGGTAAGGGCAGTTACCGAAGAATGAAGAAAGTTCGTGACTATGATTATTAAGCCCCCGCCCCATATTTGGGGGCTTTAATATATCGGCAATCAAAATTCCCTAAGTTTTGGAAATGGTATGGGCTGGAAAAGCCCGATTGGGCTATACATATAGAAATGATAAATAAGCAAGTGCATATTTTTGTTGCGGAATATAACAAGAAGGAGGTTGAAAGCGTATGAAGTTGAGTGAAGCAAAAATAGGACAAAAGGTGCGCTTGAACGAACAACATTTAACATATGACAAAATAAGCAGTTTTTTTGAGTACGGAGACATGACGATATATGAATACCTTGAAGATATGAGAAAATTATTAGGACAAAACTTAACTATATCAATGATTGGTGCTTTGATGCCAAAAAGAGAAATGCCAAGACATGTGTGCAAAGTAGCGGAAAACGAGGATTGGTTTATCCCAACATATATGCTTGTGCCAATCAAAACAAAAACATCGAAAAGTATGGATGTGTTTGAACGGGTAAGCGAGCTTATATCGGGGATATATAACAAATTGCACGAATTGCTCGAAAGCTATCCCTTGGGGGTATTAACACCAGAACAGAGCAAGAATATAGAATTAGTGCTAGAGTGTCGAACATTATTAGATGCTGCCCTTGCCGCCATCGACAAGGTGATAGGAGGGAAGGAAGATGTTTGAGAGGTTGACGATAAGGAAAGGGTGGTAGACGATGGGTGCAGTAAAGACGAATAGGAAACGATGGGTTACTGATTGGAAGTATAAAACATTAGCTTGGGAGGAACGTCGCAAGAAACTCGCTAAATACATACGAATGCAGAATATATCGGATATAAAGGACACGAACAACCGCCGCAAGATGCACGGTCAGCCACTTATAAGGAGAGTAATGTCGTAAACCATGAGAAGTTCAGCCTAATAATAGGAATACCAATGGAAAGGATTGTGGAGAAATGAATTGGCGAAAGAAAAAACTGTGTGAATTAACAATTGAGGACGTACTACAAGCGTATTCGGAGGGATACTGCTTCCCTGTTAATGACGGGAAGTATGTTCAGTTCCATGAAGAGAGAACAGATAACAAGTGAATGAGAAGTACAAAATTGAGATAATTACGAGTCCGTTTAAACATACCACCCGCTCCCCTCATACTCCTTATTTTTGGTGTATTCGCAAGGCAGTTTATACTGCCCTTTATTTATGGCCCGTTAGTCAAGTGGTTTAAGACACCACATTCTCAGTGTGGAGACAGGGGTTCAAATCCTCTACGGGTCACCATATACGGCCCCTTGGTCAAGCGGTTAAGACGCCACATTCTCAGTGTGGAATCGGAGGTTCGAATCCTTCAGGGGTCACCAGGCTATGTGCCAATAATAAAATTTTTCAAGGAGGTATCTCAATGAGAACTGCAATTTGTGTTTATCAGGATGGTAAATGGATGCCGTTGGTGGAGTTATCTGCTGTAGCTAACGCTGTGGATAATGCTGTGGATACTCCTGCAACGCCCGCCCCCACATTCAAAGTCGGAGATTCTGTTAAGATCGATGGTCGCCTGTATCAAGGCTATGGTGATGTCGAAAGGCTTGACGGTGACGATGTGCTTGTTCGCGCAGATAATGGCAAGCTCTATCGTTACAATCCTGAAGACATCGCCAAAGGCGTTATCACTGTTGTTGATTCCATTGATGACGGCGATGGTGACGGCGTAGATTTTAATTGATCCGGTTGCCCCTTGTCATAAGGGGCTTTCACATGGGCTTACTGGAGTTTGTGGGGGTTCGATTCCCCCAGAGCCATGTATACCTCCATTAGGCGGGGCTATCTGCAAAGGTAGCCCCATTTATGTTTAAGAAAGGAGTTGATTCAATGTCAACGGTAATGAAAATTCCAGAATTTGAGTTAACAGGGCAGCCTGATGATTTGACAAATTGGTATAAGAGATTGGGTTGGAACCCTGATACCCATATGATTGATCCGACAAAGGTCAAGGTTAGTGTGAACACTAACAAGTGCTTAATGGATTCATACACTAATCAGTTTAGCCGTGAAATTCGTATAAATGCTATGTTTGTTTGGATGAACTATGGTCCGTCAGTCAAGGATATGCCTGATGATGAGGTAATCCTGGAAGATGGGTGGATAGTTGAACATGTAAATAACGGCGTAAGCCGTATGGATATGGAGGGATAACTGTGAAAAATGTGAAAATGTCAGTGAAGAACAACAAACTGACAATCGAAGTGGATCTGACCAAGGAGTTTGGTAAATCTGCCTCCGGTAAGAGCATTATTATTGGCTCTACCGAAGGAAATGTGGACGTAGACGGGGCTGATGGTGTTAAGATTGGTCTCAACGTCTACAAAAAAGCATAGGAGCGGTAATTTAACCGCTCCTTTTTATTGGCGGTTGAATTTCCCTGAGAATGTGGAGGTAGGTAACAATGATAAACAAGGAAAAAATCGATTTTTGGTGGGAACAGTGCAAAGAGTTTATGGGTGCACTCTTTGACATGGTGGACGGCGTAGACAAGTGGAAAGAAATTTGGTACAGGTCCAAAGAGCGTTTCTTTCCATACGTAAATGAAGATGGGCGTATCGAAATAAAGGTTACGCCAAAGGCTGTAGACTATACTCCAGACGACTTATTTCCTCGCTATGAGAACTTGATCGATTTGGGAAACAAGCTAATATTCGAAGCAAATAAATTCAGTCCAGAGGTATGCTCCCCGCACAGGGTGGTGGACTTTTTGGTTAAAGCTACAAGCAAGTTCACCGTTGAAGAGAGGATGCAAAACCGTATTCTGACCACTAACACTACAATCGACGGCAAAAAAGTTCCGCTAGGAACTAAACTGTCAAAGTATGTTGGAATGATGCTTTCCGACAACGCAAAATATATGCTGGGGCTTAAATGGTCTCCCGAAAACGAAGCTAAGCTGAAAGAGTTCACCGACATCTTGTGGTCAATGTTTGTTAATGCTCTGAAATCAAGCGGTAATGTCGGCATCAGTATAAACCCGATGGATTACCTTCTCGTTTCCTTCCACACTACCGGCTGGAGAAGCTGCCACAATATCATTGACGGGGAATATCGTACAGGCGGTATTTCATATATGCTGGATAAAGTTTCTCTCGTTGGTTACGCTTATGATAAAAAAGATACTATCAGGTATGGCAGCTTTGTGTCAGAGGAGAAGTTCCCTGTCAAGCAATGGCGGGCAATGGTTTTCATAGACGAGGATGTAGAGACTGGCGTAATCTCAAGGCAGTATCCTGGGGTCAAGATATTGTTCCAGAACACCACTGAAACTCTAATCGAGAATCTCATGCGTAAAATGACAGGCAGACAGGACAAAATATACGATGTAGGCGGCAAGGCATACTCAAGGGCTTCGTACAACTATACTGACTATGTTACAAGTGTGCTGTCATTTGACGACATGAACAAAACGGTAACAATCGGCTCTTATTCAATCCCGTGTGTTCGTTGCGGGGATATGCGTGAACAACAGGGTTCTTACACACTTGAATGCGATAGTTGCAGGGATGAAGAGTATTATTGCCATCGTTGTGGTGAACGGTGTAGTGATGAGTATGGGTTTGATGGGTTTTATTACTGTGAGGATTGTTTTGACGAGGTAGTAGTTACCTGTGATAAATGCGGAGACTACTGTTATCGTAACAGAGCAGTTTATGTTGATGATGATTGGTTCTGTGAGGACTGTGCGAATGAATATTTCGTCTGCTGTGATTATTGCGGTGAATACGTATATGCGGATGACGCTTGTAGAGTAGAGGACACTGGTGAATATTTCTGCCAATCCTGTGCAGATAGAAGATTACACCAATGTGATTATTGTGGGTGTTACTTCAGTAGAAGGCTTACAGAAGTTAACGATGAGTATTTCTGTGAGGACTGTTTATCTGAACGGTTCGAATGCTGTGATGAATGTGGTGCGTATGTAGATGACGTCGCAGAAGTTAATGGTTGTTACTACTGTGATGATTGCCTTGACGAATTGTTTGAAAAATGCCCCCATTGTGGAGAATATATCGATAAGGGGGAGGTATGTGAATGCACCCCCGTTGAAGAAGAAACGGAGGTTCTTGTATGAAAGACGAAAAAGTTGTATCGCTTGTTCCTACGGCACCCACCACCACCAACGTCAGTACCAATGTTACTGTCAACGGTAACACAAAAACTAATACCAGTACCAGTACGAGTACAAATGGTGTGGCTTCATGGAGAACGGTTCATGCTATTAACTTTAAGCAAGGGAAGCCAACTTGGAAATACTGGAAACTGTTTAAAATGAACATACCTCGCCTGCGTTCGTATTTGGTTGAAGTCCTCAGAAAATGCTACAAGAAGATGACAGTCACGCCTGACTATATCTATGCTGAAGGAGATATCCCCATAATGCTTGTTGCCCATATGGACACTGTACATAAAAAGATTCCAAGGGTGGAACAGGATCATAAAGAAGGTGTCCTTTGGAGCACTACGGGCTTAGGTGGGGATGATAGAGCAGGAATAGCGGGTATCCTTGAGATTCTTAATAGAGGACTTCGCCCTCATGTCCTTTTTACCGATGAGGAAGAACGTGGTGGTGTCGGTGCTCGTAAGGCAGCAGTACAGTTAAACCCTGAAGTCAATTTCATCATTGAACTTGACAGAAGGGGTAAGAACGACGCTGTTTATTACGATGACGACAATACAGAGTTTCATGAGTATATTGAATCCTATGGGTTCAAGTATGCTTACGGATCTTTCTCTGATATCTCATACCTCTGCCCTATTTGGAGAATATCTGGAGTCAATCTTTCAATCGGCTACTACGATGCCCATACCTCATCTGAATATGTGAGAATCAGTGAGTGGGAGGATACTGTAAACAAGTTGGAAAAAATCCTCCGTGCCCCCACCACCAAAAAGTTTGAGTATGTGGAGAAATCCTACAGCTACAGCAAGTTTAGTTTTTATGGTGACGATGATTACAACTATAGGTATGGCTATGGTGGTGGGTATACCTCCGAATATGCCTCAAGTGTAGACGACTATGTAAGTGAAGGGATTTCAGTGGGTGTCGGTAACTTAGAGATATTTGTGCCTATCTTTGAGCTTGCGGACGAAATCGGTGGAACTTATGCTGAATGGGTACAATTCCTCGAGAATAATGCTTATGAATTGGATAAGAGAATCCATGAAGCAGTATTTGACGAAATTTATCAATACTGCATAGAAAAAATGCCCGACTTCTTACTGTGAGAGAGGATTAAGTCTATGATACAGGGATGGAAAAACTATCCGTTTCAATCTGCTCCATACCTTACGGATGAGTTTAAGTCATTCGTTAAGGATTTGAAGAAATATATCTTGTCGAAACTGCCCCCAGGCTCTGAACTTGTTAATTGGAGTCGGGGGCATTTCGACGCCTCTGGATTTATTAAGCAAGGGGATAAGTATGTCTTTTTCACTGTTGGTGATGTTCGTTTACGTAACTGGTTTGATGAGGTTTTAATAAGGGTCGCCGCCCATGATCGTGATTATGTTGGTGGTTCAAACCATTATGTGAGTCTGGACAATTTCCATGAGGGGGTACTGTCGTTGTTAGCCATATATAGATAACGTTCCCCATATTATCGGCACTGAAAAAAACGGAGGTTTTTGCGATGAAAAAAGTGAAAATCAAAGTGGAATTTGATCCATGCCCAATACGCCACGCAGTAGTACAATGTCCTAACTGTGAAAAATGGTTTTATCCAGACGATATCCTGACTAAGGAAATTCATTCTGACTATGACTTATATCAGGTAGAAGGAACTTGTCCGATTTGTGGGCATCATTTTAATTCTCAGACCGAAATCGAAGAATGTAGCCACTCCAAAATCTATGACGGCGTAATGAAGAAAAAAGTCATATGGGAGTGAGTGGGGGATCTTATAACAGTCGATTTGTATAAGCGTACTAATAAGCACTTCATAGACATCTTTACAAGATCACGGTTTATGGAAACATGGCGGAATTGGCAGACGCAGCAGAGTTTCAGATCAGTAGAAAAAATGATTGCAATATAACATAGTCCCCATTTGCCTCCCTCATTAAGGGGGAGGTTCTTTTTAGAACTACATTAGAAAAAGGAGTGATAGTATGAATATCAGTATTGACAATGGGGTTGCAACCATAACTATGCCTGAAGGTGAGTTGTTCTCACTCATGAAAGCAGGTGTCTTTACTCAAAACGTACCTCAGTCCGAGAGTACCCCTCCCCCAGAGGATTCAAGTAGCAAAGACTTGAAAACTGAGGTAACTTATCTGCTGAATAGTATTAATCTGCCTTCCAGCCTTAAAGGTTATGGGTATGTAAGGGAAGCCATTATTCATTGTGTGAATAACCCTGTCATGCTCAGGCAAGTAACAAAAGTCCTTTACCCTACAATCGCTAAAGATAACGAGGACATGCCTTCAAGGGTGGAAAGGGCTATTCGTCATGCAATAGAACGAATCTGGACTCCGAGTAATGTCAAAATCCTTAATCGTCTTTGCGGTACAAACCTGTCTGTTGAAGTAAAACTCACCAATAGTGAGTTTATCGGCTTACTGTCGGAGCATTTAAGGCTAAAAATAAAATAAAGGAGGGCTGCCGATGCCCAACAACAACTACAAAAAATATACTTTTCGTGTCTGGGTGGGGAAAGGCAAAAATCAGCGTTGCGTGTTTATTGAGGCGTATACAGCAGTTGAAGCAAAAATAATCGCAAAACAAAAGTACAGAGAGCCTGTTGTAGCAGCTTGGCGGGTTGACATTGTATGAAGATAACGAAGAAATATATCGTCAAGCTACTCAATGAAGTATGCAATCTATTGGGCTATTCCCCGCCCAAAATTCTTTTTATCCCAGATAAGATTTTCTTAAAGGCGTATCTTGATTTGCCTGTCTCAAAGCAATTAATCGCACTCGGAATCTACGACAAAGACTCTACTCCTTCCTTTATGGCTATGGGTGAGAACACAATTTTTGTGTCTTTATACAGGGCTAATAAAGGGCTATCACAATTCAACGAGCGTCATGCTTCGGAATATCTAAAGTTTGCGCTTGCTCATGAACTTACTCATATTAACGAGCCTAAAGAAGACCCCGTTGAGAATGAGGTTAATGCTAATGAGAAAGCAAAAAGAATAGTCGATGTAGAAGCCTATAACTATGTCAATAACATACTTTGGAAAGATGTTATCCATAGAATCAATGAGTACAAAAAACAACAAAGCGGTGATAATAATGAGAGTATTGGATAAACCTATTCCTCTGGGTAGACCTACTCCTCTTAATAAGCTATTCTATGTGGGGCAGGAAGTTGCTTACTCGGGGGTAGTTTACACAAGGCGGGCATCAGATAATAAAAAATATCCCTTGTTCATAATAAAGGGAAGAGTTGAGTATGTCACCCCTCACATTGTAGGAGTCAGAGAGTCTTCAGGGCAACTGCACACATTCACAGATGTTGATATTTATACAGGATCTGTGAAAATATTGGACGAGAAAAGCCAATTCCAAGCTCTTTTAGGCATAAAAGTTTAAAATATTGGATTATATACATAAATTTCCATGTTGTGGCTTGAATAAAATTATAATATAATTAACCCACAGAGGAGGGTGGGTGATTTTGTTTTCTAAGGAGCAGTTGCTATCGATTAGTGACTACTTGGAAGCGAAATATGTGAACAAAGAAGTTACATCCGTGGAAATTGTGATAACATTGCTTGCTATGAAAGAGAGTGGGAAGTTAAACGAGGACGGTATAGCTTTTGTTCTTTTACGTGTCTTTAAGACTTCTGAGAAAGCCCATGCCGCTCTCGATGAAGCCTCTCTATTTGTGTCTGACGATTTCATCAAAGAAGTTTTAGCAAATCTGAAATAAGAAATTTCTAAAAGCCCCTATCCTATATAGGGGTGTTAATTTTGTTCCTTTCAGCAAACAGTATAGCAAAGATAGCAAAGAACGGCGTTGTTTCCCTGAAAGAGCTAAAACAGCATAACTACTATCTGTACAAGCTCTACTTAAAAAATAGGGTCATCTTTGACGAGCTTCTATTTCTAAAACATTCTGTTTGTGTTCTAAACGATGTAAAGTTTAGTCGTAACCCTGAACAGGTTAGGCTTTATTTGCTATATCATTATGGCACTGATATAAACCTGTCAGAGTTACAGGTCGCAGACAGAAAGGCATATAAAAATATCTGCATGACGGGCGGTGTAGATCATTATAGGCAACTGGGCTTCAATTTTACGTACAATCGAAAGAATAAGTACATGAATAAGCTCCGTAGCATGTGTGATAAAAACGGTTACCTCCTCCCGCCCAAGAAAAAGCACTATCCGAGAATGTATAATGCCTTGAAAGTACAGGCTTATACAAAAGGCATGTCTTATGTCGAGTATCTTGAATCTTTAGGTTTCAAAGTTAAAAATAGAAAGGACTGGTCTGATGGTAAGACTGGATCTGAATGATTTTGTGTATAGCCTTTATCGTTTTGGTCTGGGCAATTATGAGAATGGCTATTGCCATAGGTATCCAGACTTTGAGGGGTGTACTGATGAAAGAATATCAAAGTGTCTCCCCCATGTTCCTGAAAGCGAAATAAAAAAAGCTACCAGGGTATTTCTCGGGATGAACTACATGGATAGATATGACGCAGAATATTACCGTCTTCTTAAGGAAGCAGTCCAGAAGAAGATTATTGAGGATTTCACATATATCCAGAACAATCATCTGCATACTACATTCGGAATTACATTTCCAGACAAAGATATATTCTTCAGGAACGAAGCTCCCTTAAAGGAAATGATTTTAAAGGCATTCAATAAGCTGTGGTCAACAAGTTACTCATGGGAGGAATATGTAGCTGTTTGTCTGGAGTGTGCAAGAGAGGAAGAGCCTGTCTATTTGCGGGAGGAATATAGGGCAACAGAGAAAGAAGTCCTGCCGAACAGCATTAAGTATCTTAGGCTGTGGAAAGAGTATTTTTCAAGCAACAAAAACCTGTTTGAATTCCAACGCCCCCACATAGATCCGAAAATAGAGCCTACCTACGATTACAGGCAGGTGGTGGATTACCTTAAACGGTGTTGTATAGACGCTTATAAAGGAACACCTGTATATGACCATATGCTCAAACGCAGTATTGAGCGTCCTCTTGAAGAAAAAGCCAGAGAAGAGAAAAAGCAAAAGGCAAAAGAACGGCAGAAGCAACTTAAGCAACTTGCCAAAAGAACGGATATTTAAGGGTGGTTTTATGATATACGCTGAAAAGGTTGAGGCATTGGGAAAACAGTGGATTAAGGTGTATTTCAAACCTATAGCAGAGCTTGTTTATAGCATGAACAAAGTACCAGGAGCAAGGCTTAATCCTCAGACAAAGTTCTGGAATGTACCCTATGAAAACCGTAAATATTTTGAGGATATAATGGGCAATCACCTTATCATATGGAAAGGTGAAGAATCTGTGGGTGGAGGCATAGATGAATCCTCTATCCCCTCCACCCCACTTGTGAACTATAAATTCAAAACAAAGCCCTTTGACTACCAGATAAAAGGGTCAAATTTAATTTTTGAGAGGAATTTTTTGATTCTTGCTGATGAAATGGGGCTTGGGAAAACCAAAATAGTGATAGACGGGATTGGCATGAAGAAACAGGAGGGGCTTGTCAATCGTGGGATCGTAATCTGCAAAGCTTCCTTGATATATAACTGGAAGAATGAGATTGAAAAGCATTCGGACATGAAAGCTATTGTTGTTGCAGGTACTCCAAAGCAAAGAGCAGAGATATTCAGCGATCTTTACTATACTAAGGACTGGACTTTCCTTGTTATGGGGTACGATATATTCCGTCTGTCTATTCTCAATCTCGACAATTTTGATACATATGTCGGGTTTGACTTTTTGGTTGTGGACGAATCCCATGTAATTAAGAACCCTAATTCGCAGATTGGATCATTGATACATAGAATACCTTTCCACTGCAAGTACCTATTAACAGGTACTCCGCTCCCCAATGTTCCTTTGGAAGCATATAATTATCTGAAACTGGGCGGAAAAATAGATATGAACTGGTGGCAGTTCAGGCGTAGGTATGCAATCTTCGGGGGTTATAGCGGTAAGGAAATTGTTGGGTACAAAAACATGAAAGAGCTTCGTACCCTTATCAATAATAATATGCTTCGTAGGCGTAAAGAGGATAAGCTGAAGGATTTACCTTCGATAACCTTCACCACTATTCCACTGGTAATGTCTCCAGGGCAAGCTAAACTATATAATGCTGTCAAGAAAGGTATTATAGAAGATTTGCAGGATACCTCTTTGGAACGTGTGCCTAATGCTTTGGCTAAGCTAATGAGGTTACAGCAGATTACCGATGCCCCTGCCCTGCTCGATTCAAAGGAGAAGTCAATCAAACTTGAAGCTCTTGACGACCTACTCGAATCCCTAATCGAGGACGAAGGACAAAAAGTAGTTGTGTTCTCCCGATTTAAGACAATGGTGGAGATAATGAGGACACGGTATAAGAAGTATAACCCTGCTGTAGTACATGGTGAAGTGAGTACGCATGGTAAGCCGTTGCATGTCGCTGAAAAGATTATTGCGAAAGAGCACCCGAATATCAGTGAAGCTGAAAAGAAAAGAATCCTGTATGATTTGACAACTTCGGACAGACAAAAAGAAGTTGACAGATTCCAGAATGATCCTGAGTGCAAATTGTTTTTAGGCTGTGCTCCTGCTTGTCGAGAAGGTCTCACCTTGACTGCAAGCTCTGATGTAATTTTTGTCGATGTGGAATGGAGTCCTGCCTATGTGCAACAGGCATATAGCCGTGTTCACAGGATTTCTCAGACTAAACCTGTCAATGTGTATTACTTGGTTTGTAAAGACACCATTGATGAAAAAGTCATGCAAGTTCTTGAAAGAAAGGAACAAATGGCTCAAACATTGATAGATGGCGGGGTTAAGGAAATCAAGACAAATAGGGCTAAAGAGTTTATTTTGTCTATGATTGAATAACTTACAATAAAAGCAAAGTGGGGTTGGATATGGGTAAAGTATTTTTTATAGCAGATCTTCACCTAAATCATGAAACTATCATAAAATCTGCTTCTCGCCCATTTTCCTCAGTTGAAGAAATGAACGAAACAATAATACAAAACTGGAACAGGGTCGTCAAGGATGGAGATAAAGTTTATATCCTGGGTGACGTTGGGTTTTTCTATCCACTCACTAAGGAAAACACGATGGAGGTTATCCAGAGGTTAAACGGATACAAGTTCCTGGTAATGGGTAACCACGATATGTACCGAAAACCTCAATGGTGGCGGGATGTTGGATTCAATGAAGTAAGCCAGTATCCTATTATATTTGCAAAGCATTATATACTGTCGCATGAACCTATCCACCCCCGCCCTGTTTCTCCGTATGTTAATATTCACGGACATAAGCATAGAGGTAAAATGCGGTCTAAGCAGTACATAAATGTGTCTGCGGAATGTATTGATTTTACTCCTATATCGTTTCACGCAATTCAGAAATTAAAGAACCGATAAGGTTCTTTTTTTATTAACAAGAGTTTGAAAGGAGAATGATTATGCCTGCTCAAGTTGAAAGTATGTTTTATACTCGTGAAAAACCGTGGCATGGGTTGGGGATTGAATTAGACAACCCGCCCACATCCGAAGATGCTCTAGTAGCAGCAGGTCTTAATTGGAATGTCATTCAAAAGCCTGTTCACACAATTATTAACGATGCGTCTGTACCGATAAACGGCTACAAAGTCAATATAAGGGATAAAGATGGTTCAGTATTAGGTATTGTATCAGACCGCTATAAGGTTGTTCAGAATGTTGAAGCATTTGACTTTGTAGATAATCTTCTGATTGAAGGTGTCAGGTATGAAACGGCGGGGAGTCTGTTCGGCGGGCGTAAAGTATGGATGCTTGCTATATTACCGAAGTCTTATACCATACTTGGAGATGAAATTGCTCCTTATCTGTGCTTTACAAATACTCATGACGGAAGCGGTGCTATAAGGGTTATGCTTACTCCTATCCGTGTAGTGTGCAATAATACTTTGAATCTGGCCTTGAGTAAAGCCGTAAGAACATGGAGTTGCATACATAAAGGCGATATCAAGACTAAACTTGAAGAAGCAAAAAACACTCTTTTCCTTGCCGAAAGCTACATGGATAATCTGTGTGAGGAGTCTGAGTTACTGAATGACAGTAAAATTTCCCGTACAGATATACACGCTTTCCTTGAAGAATTGTTCCCGATCCCAGAGGATGTGGGTAGCATCAAGGAGAATAACATTATTTCTTTGAGGGATAGATTGCTCTATATCTATGACAATGCTCCTGACCTTAAAAAATTCGGAGATACAAAGTTTAAATTTATTAGTGCGATAAGTGATTTTGCAACTCATACCCCTCCCCTGCGCTCATCTGATACTTACTGGGAAAATAACTTCGACAGAGTGCTTGGCGGACATCCTTTGATAGATAAAGCCTATGAGTTGCTTAAAGTAGCATGAAAGGATGGTGCTTATGGAACTAATCAGAGGAGATGTTCGCATTGAATGGGATGCTATAGGCGAAGGTCTTATCGGCGACTATAACCCTGATAACCCTAATGACATAGAACTATTAAGGTTTTATGTCCAGAAGAAAGAAAATGGTGAATGGGTTGACATTGAAGATGGCAGTTATTGTACCCTTTTCCCTGTTTCAGCATCCGAAGAAGAAATGAAAAAAGGACTTGAAATTCTCATGGATAACTTCTATGACGCTGCTGTAGCCGGCGAGAGTATTAAAAAAATTGGTGAACGAATGTCGTGGATAAGCCCAGATTGGCTAAAGGAGGGTGTTAAATGAAGTGTCCTAAATGCGGTGGAAATCTTCAGTATGTCGAAGAAGTAAGCGGTTCGTTTGTATACCCCATAGACGATAATGGGGTTGTAGATTTTGATAACAAAGAGTTCTATGGAGATAGCTGGACTTCTGTTGAATGTGCTATATGTGAGTCCAAGTTTGATTATGACTGGAATGAAGATAGTAGTGCAGTTCTAGTCTATAATGAAATTGTTTTCCACGACTCCAATAAAACTCCTAACAAGAATGGGTTTTTCAAATGTAACTCATGTGGAAATTATCAGCACACTACAGAGTTTTATGAGTGTTCCGAATGTGGATCTGATGATTTAACAGAAGTTTCAGAAGCTGAGTTCAATAAAGAAACTCTTCTATCAGAAGAAAAAATCGAAGAACTGGCGAAAGAAATTCGCCAGTTTTTAATTGACAACAACATGTGGGTGGATGTCAGGATTTATTTTAACGGTAAGGCTTTTGCTACTGATGACGGTAAGAACTTCTACTACAATGATCCAGAACATCTTGTAGTATTAGAAAATATGAACCCAAAAGACTACTTTGATTATGTAGCAGAGCCTCATATCCTCAGTATGTCTTTTGAAGGAGATTTCTGTAGTTGTCTCAACGGTTACAGTGAATATGGTGCAAAGTTTGACGATAGGATTCGACAAGAGTTTAGCAATATTCTTGCTAAATACGGTTTGTATTATGCGTTGGGGAATCATTGGAATCTAACCTGTTATCCCATGTAAAGGAGGTTTTCTTATGAAGTTAATGACAAAAGAAATTGAAAAAGCCTTGCTTAAATCCCCCATAGGTTCAAAAGACGGACAAGGTAAGGACGCTGATGTTATAGTCAAGTATTTCAACCCTTATGGTGTGGGTACTTGGCTTATTACCGAAGGTGAGAAGCTTGACAATGGAGATTGGCTACTGTTTGGTATGTGCCACATTTTTGAATGGGAATGGGGTACTGTTCTCTTGAGTGAACTCCAGAACTTAAAAGTACCACCTTTTGGTTTAGGCATTGAGCGTGATCTGTATTCAAAAGGCACTGTTGCAGAGCTAATGCGGTAGGAGGGGACTGTTATGAGCAAAATAGTTCTGCTTAAAGGGTTTATTGGCAGAGGCATCAATGGAGTGACTGAACTCAGAATACGTACCGATGACGACATTAACCTATCTGACAAAATCGTTAAGTTCAAGGGAGAAATACTTATATCGGACGATTATTTTAAAAAGCATCCTTTGTACGGTGTCCATGAGTTTACTGTAAACACGGACAATATACTTGCTATCGTAGAGTAAACAAGGCTTCTTCTTCGAGAGAAGCCTTTTATTTTGAAAAATAAGGTGGTGCATTGTATGGCAAAATACAAGATTCCTGTTGAATGGTCTATGTGTGGGGTGGTGGAAATTGAGGCTTCTTCATTGGAGGAAGCCATTAATATTTTTGACGAAACACAAGATGATATCCCTCTCCCCGATGAATCTGGCTATATTGATGGAAGTTTTCAGCGAGTTGATGCTGAAATGGAGTATTACGAATTATTTAATGAGAAGGGAGGCCAACGGTATGGGTCTTGATTGGCACGCAGTCATAAGAATGACGAAAGAAGAAAAAATAGAGTGGATTAATGAGCACTGCAAGGAAGAACTTGCCACTGGTAAATCAGTGAAAACCCTACTGATGGATGCACCGAAATGGCAAAGGCCATGTCAAAGAGTAAATGCCCCTAAAATGAAAGATCGTCCTGACTTTGAGGATTACTGCAAAAATATCCTTAAGGAACGTAAAGAGGACGCAGAGAAAGAAAAGGCTAGAGGGGGGTCTTACAACAAGGCTTATGTTGAACACTGGGAAAGCATGACTCTTGAAAAATTCATGGAGGAAATCGGTGATAAGTGGGATTGTGAAAACTGCCCGCTACTGAAAGCCTTAAAAGGAGCTGATTCGACAGGCAACCCATTCATAGGGCTGACTGTGAGCAGTTGCGATTTCAGGGGCAAGAGGATTAGTGCTGATGCCGCAATAGACGATGATTTGCGGAATGAGGCATATGAAGAAAAATCCCCTGCTGAAATGTTTGAATACGCTAATGCCCTTGAAGCAGAAATTGAGAGGCTTAGGAACGAGGGAGAACTCATTAAAGAAAGCTATGAGAAATACTCCGAAGAGTATGACAATGATCCATATCCCTTCAAAAAAGACAAGATGAGCAGAGAAGAGTATGAAAAGGCATACCATTGGCGTGAACAGAATCTCAGAGATGCCATACATTGGCTAAGAACCTGTGCTACACATAAAATTAGCATGGTTACGTCTTACTGACGGGAGGAGGAAATCTAAAATGGCAGAGATAAAAGGAGTAACTCTCAAAGGTTTAACGAGATTCGTTGGCATGGAGGGTGAAGCCTATCAGGGCAACATCTATCTGAACGGCAAAAAAGTAGGTTGGTACTCTCAAGATGGCAATGGCGGGTGTTCAGATATCCATTATGACAGTCAGGATATCAGGGATAAGATAAATGCTATTGTAAAAGAATACTTTGAGGAACATCCGCCCGAAATAGATTGGGCAAACACCCATGAATTTTTCTATGGGGATTTGATTGACCTGATTCTCAATGAGAAAGAATTCAAGAAAGCAGTTAAGAAAGGCTACGCATGGTATATGGTTGCAAAAAAGGTTTTCGACCCAAACGCCGTATCTTATCCTGTTCCGATAGCGTATTCTATACCTCAAAAGCTAACAACTGAAGAGGCAATGAATGAACTCATTTCTGAACTTAAACTCAAGGGGTACAACAAGTTTACAATATACAAATCCATGGATGACTTTATCATAAAGTAGAGTGAGGGAACTACTCCCTCCCTCACTCTACGATTATTGGATGGATCACCATAAACTTTGATAGTATGTTGGAAGAACTCTATAGGTATACCCAAAAGGAGCAAGCCGGAGAACGACTGATCAATAAAGAACAGCAAAGGTATGTGGAAATTGTGGACAGTTGTTATAAGAACAACGTAGAAATTCCATTTGGAATAAAACTGTGAGTAAGGAGGGTGTATTATGAAAAACTTTCTTAAACCAAGTTATGTTCTGTATAGCATGACAGAGGAAGACTTCTTATGGATGGTTAATCAAGCAATAAAAGAACTGTGTGGAGTAAATATTACTCCTCACATTCAGGTAGATAGCGAAACATATGCTATCAAAACTGTTATTTATGAGGATGAGATATCCGAAAATGATATAGAACGTCTTGAAGCGAGCGGGTTTAGATATCAGGAATGGTATGAAACAACTCAGTCTATAATCAATTATGTATTTGGAACTACAGGTGCTTATGCTGTAGCTGATGCCGAGTTATATGACGAAGACGGTATAGTTTACATTACAGTCGGTGTTCCCTTTACTGATTTTCAGAGCAATAAGATTGAGGTCGCTACACCGAAAGGTACATTATCTGCTATTGCTATAAATGATACCGATTATCCCTGCATCCAGATACATGTAGGTGAAGATATTGGAGTCATAACAGAATTTGATTCGTTAAACGATTCGATAAGAACCCGTGTTTTTAACCATAAAAGTGATGAACCGCTTGAAATTTACGAATGGTAGGAAGTGATACTATGAGCAAGTGTAAAACATGTATCTCGCCTTATCCTTCTATTAACTGCGTCAACTGTGGTTCGGACTATAAAAACTTTATTCCCAAAGAAAACATAGAACGCAAAACTCTTGGAATAAGCGAAAAGATTCATAGTCTCCAAAAAGAAGTAGACAAGCTAAAAAAAGAAAAACAGGCAATCTTAGATTATATGCAATCTACAATGCCTATGACTTATGTATGTGCGGTATGTAAGCACTGGAATGAAAAAGACACATCCCTACCTTGGTGCAAGTTATCTGACTGTAATTTTGAATGGCGTGGATTGGATGATAACAATGATACTGACTAAAGAGCAAATCAAGCTAATAAAGGACTCCACACTCAGTATGTGCTACAAGATTATTGGTGACAAGATAGACACCATTGAATCGCTTCAAGACAGAGGAAACTTGTTTGATAACCCTGAATTAATGCTAAGTTTAATCGCCTGATTGGGCGGTTTTTTATTTAAGGGGGATTGTGAAATGGTAATAAAAGATATAGTAAAATATGTGGAAAAAGACCTATATGACTGTTTGCGTAAAATGGGTGTAGGGCTACAAAAGTCTCTATCTTTCAAACAAAGACTGCTGGACGAATACAATACTATACCTGTGATTATTTCGTCTGAGCCATATAAAGAATCCACCCGCTCCATTGCTGATTTTAAGGACATTAAATTGCCTTTTGAAAGCATGTTCATAGAATTTCACAATGAAGCTGAAAATGTAGAAATTGGGTTACACCTGACAACTAATAACGTATTTTTGGCTTATGGCTCAGACTATTACTTTGCTGTCCATAAATCTGACGGCAAAAGTATGCCTGTAATACAATTGGCCGCATATATCAGGAAAGACAGGCTACCGAGGCTCTATGGTTTATGTATTGACCCTTGTTCTTATCTTAATGAATCGTCTACGGTAGACTTCAAAAAGATAACCCCCATTTGTATGAAGACAGAAAGAGTAGCTCATTGTAAGGGTTTCGCTGAGGTCTTCAAGTATTTCAAATACTTTATTGATATCGTAGACAAGATAAATAACCCTTCTTATGAGGTAGTCAGTTCGCCTGTAAGTACGCCACATAGAAAGAGCTATACCCAAAGACAGGCTACGGGATATACTCAAAGCATTATTTATCTTAACAAACGAAGAGTCTATACTACTTCAGACGGTGACGGCAGAGGTAAGGGAACTCCGAAATGCCCCCACCTTCGCAGGGGGCATTATCGTCATTACAAATCAGGCAAAGTTGTATGGGTAAATGAAATACAGATACATGGTGCCAAACAGACAAGGCAGAAGATTTATAAGATATAACAACAGTGTCGAGGATCAGAAAGAACTATGGCTACAACTGCTCGATCTTACATCTGAGTTCAAGTAAGAAGGCACAATAGACAAATTCATAAAGCCAATATATTAAAGGGCGGCAAAAAGAAATTAAATCAAGCGACATATTTAGTAAAAGGATTCAGATTGTTTGACAAGGTAAAATACAAAGGAGAAGAATGTTTTATATTTGGTAGACGCAGTTCTGGTTATTTTGATTTAAGAAAACTTGATGGTACAGTTATTCATAGGAGTGTCAATTGTAAAGATTTAAAACTTATAAGCAAGGCAAAAACATTATTATGGGAAAGGAGGATAGATGTGGCTGTTTCCCCACATGACTAAAGTCACGTGTCTCCACAGCCACAATTTTATGAATTATTATTTTTGGGTTAATGGATATGAGAATGCTGGTGTGGTTAAAGCCGAAACAATTGAAGAAGCAAAGCAAAAAGTAATAAATTCACAAGGAAATTGCAGTAGTATTGTTTCACTTGATGATGAAGAATATGACGATTATGATGTAGTAGTATTGATTTTTTAAAAATGGAGGCAAATAAAGCAATGAACGAGATAACGGAATAAACAGAAAGGGGCAATACAGCATGAAAGCCTTTTTGATTCAGTCGGTTTTCAATCAAGTCGTTCATGATTTCAGCTTTCATCTCATAGAAGCCATTAACTATAACAACTGGTATTATAGCAAACCCGTTTATACATATGCACTTTCTGAAACTACCGACCACCCTTCTTTTTGGGGCAAAGTTATGTCTCTTGAACTGGATAACATAATACCCATTGGTACGGTAGAGTTCGTTCTTGAGTACCTTAAACGATGGTATGGCATTGATAACGTCAGATCTTTAAGTATCCCAGAAAAACTGATGAAGCCTGAATATCTAAAAAGAAAAGTATGGTATGAAACCGCTGAACAACCAAAAATCAATACGACAGGAAAGCATATCTTTGTAAAAGACAATACCAGGATAAAGGGCTTTACAGGTGTTATTGAACCCAATGAAAGCTATCCCGCAGGTGAATATCTGATATCCGAGTATGTTGATATCGATACTGAATGGCGGGCATTTGTTTATAGAGGGGAACTTGTTGGTCTACAGTTCTATTTAGGTGACTTTACCCTATTCCCCGATGTTCCTTTAATCAAGCAAATGATAAAAGACTTTAATTATGAATCTGCCTATACACTTGACGTAGGAATTAACAGTAACGGTACTTTTATTATTGAGTGCCATGACTTCTTTTCCTGCGGACTCTATGGTTTTGCGGATAGTAAAATCCTCCCCAATATGTTCATATCAACATGGAATAAACTTATTGGGAAATCGCTTTATCAGAATTTTATTTAGGGAGTTGTTGTTATGGGTAAAGAAAAAACACTTCAGCAAATGATTGCTGATTCTGTAGAAGCAGACAGAATTCACAAGTTGCTCACATCGACAGATTCTATTAACGAAGTAGCCGATATCGTTGATTCGCTTAGCGAAGATATGGCTAAGTTAGTGCTTAAAAAATTTGTTTTCTCTCAGGGGCAATAATTCCACCCCTCCCCCGCTTTAAACAAAACTAAACTAAACTTCTACCATAGCAGTATATGTAAGTAGAAGTTGCATTCAATCAAAGCAACCTTTTTATAAGTGAGGCTATAAACCACATCAAAGCAATAATGGTATCACTCGAACCTTCGCATGAACATAAAATTTCGGGCTACTCATACCTTAGCTTGTGGTTTTAAGACGTATCACATAAAACCTTGGTGATCGGAGGGAATACGACCATGAAATTCTCAAAGGAATTTAAAGTAGGCTTCTGTAAAGGATTCTTCATTACAGGGTGTATAGGGTTACTATTACTCGCAGCATTTCTTTTGATATGGGGTTGATTTTATGAAAAAGAATGAGAACTTATGCCAATGCGGGTATCTCATGGCTGACGGTGAGAAAATGTCGTGTCTATAGATTTCAGAACCTTAATCGTTGGTGGAACATTTGACGATAGGGGATCCTTATGAACTTATTATTTAAAATATGGCTGAATAGCCCAATTCGGTATTAATGTGAAGGAGTGAGTGTATGGAAATCAATGAAGCTATAGATACCATGAAAAGATTGAGAATCGCATTGGCTACTGCAAAGGTTGACGGGAAAAGAGTGTTAGAGCCAATATCTATGGCAATTGAAGCTCTTGAAAAACAGCTACCAAAAAAACCTATTATTATCGAATGGAACCCTGCCAAATGCCCTTGCTGTGGAGAGGAATTAAGCGAATCATTGGGCGATGGCTACTATAAACACTGGACAACAAAAAAGATATGTGATTGTGGTCAAAAACTAAGATGGGATTAATTCACATTCTAAAATTTACACGCCCCACAAGGACTGAAAGGATAGGTGAGGATATGCCTGAAATATTAAACAAAAAGCAGTTGGAAGATGTGGCAGAATGTCTTACTCGGTTTCATGAAAGAACGTGCGGACAATGTTCTTGTAATAAATTTCGTTACGGATATGTGGGATCATATGGTTGTACAGAAAACGCCGCCAAAACCGCCCTTGCGTACAGGGAGATGTTGGAGCGGTTGGAATGGGTGGATAACGATTACTGCCCAATATGTTGGCAGTATAAAGCTAACGGACATGCCAATGACTGCGAACTTGCGGCATTGTTGAAGGAAAGCGAGGGTGAGGAAGGATGAGTGATTTACTAAAACTTAACAACATAGCACAGCGTAACGGCGACATAAAGGCTTTTCCATTGTCAAGCAATATGAAAAGTGCAAGACATGGCAAAGGCCCATGGGGAGAAGTGACAGTTGCAATTGATAGCATGAGCGTAGAACGTCTTTGGGGTAACGATGCTATCGGTATTTTATACATCGTTGGCAGGGATGAGTGGAAAAAGGAAAGCGAGGTCGAACATGATGCCTAAAGCAGATTGTGAGCATACTTGGGTTTACAAAAGAACGAGGCATGAGCAAGAAAGATGCTGTGGCAGTAGCGATTTTGTCTACAGGCTGGTTGATGAATATTATTGTGGTAAATGCTTGCAACAAAAAGAAATAATTACGCACGAAGAAAGAGTAGGTTTTTATTCAACGAGACCTGTGTGGTTTGATAAATGATAATCAAGATAGGAGGTCGAACACGATGCCTAAAACGATATTGGAGTTGGAGATGCCGGAGAGTTGTACGGAATGTATGTTTAAAGAATGTTTAAATAGAACAACTAGCGTTGAAGTAAGTCGCTGTATTATCCTGCATAAAATGCATGTTCCAGGAAGTTATTGCCCAGCAGAAGGCAGACGGCCAGACTGTCCGCTGAAGCTGGTGGAGGGGAAGGATAGGTGAGAATATGGCAGTACAAATTATTGGTTATCCACTAAAAACAAATTTTTGCCCTCAATGCGGAAGCTCAAACATTGACACAAACGACACATGGGATGGAAACGGAAAAGTGCATTGTAATTCGTGCGGTTGCAATTGCGTGATTATTGAGGACGAGCCAGAGCAAACATGGGAAGAGAAGGAGGTTGAATAACGTGAGGTCGAGCACAATGCCTAAAGCAATATTGGAGTTGCCGAAGATGCCGAGAAGTTGTAAAAAGTGTCCATTAAAATACTATGTTGAGCCTTATGCACGCAGTTCTATATGGGAAATTTATGCTTGCATTTGGACAGGCAATGCAATTCCGGAAAGGGGTAAAAGAAAAGATTGTCCGCTAAAGCTGGTGGATGATAAGGATGAGCAAACCAATGTCAAAGGAGGTTGAACTATGAGAGCTAATTTTGATGAAGCAAGAAAATTGATTGACGAAATGCACAGAGAAAACCGCATAACCAACACTGAATATGACACATTACGTGATTGTATTGACGAAGCAGAAAATGAAAACGAAAGTTTATTATGGCTTGTGCGCGAACATATAGACGAAATGGAAGATATGGCTAAAAATGCAAGGCGTGCGTTAAGGGGAATTGAATAAAGGTCAAAAATTAAACACAAGGGAGGTTGAGCCATGAAATACCCAAAAAGCGAATACGAAGAAACCGAATTTTACCCGTCGGATGAAGAAATCACAAATCATCAACAAAAGATAGTAAAGACCCGAAAGCCGCATAAATGCGTTAATTGCCAAAAAGAAATTAAGCAAGGCGAAAATGCATTGCGGGAAACAGGATTTTTAGATGGTCAACCACTTTCTTGTTATACCTGCATTGAGTGTTGTGATAAATGGCTTGATGAAATTAATGAGATAGAGGAGGTTGAGCCATGAGGGAGTATAAATTCCGTGGAAAGCGGATTGATAACGGCGAATGGGTATATGGGTATTATTTTATTGAAGAACGAGATATTGAAGATGGCATTATATGGCGAGATATACCGCAAATACAACAGAGATACGGAGACCATTTCCAATATTTTGATGTTGACCCCGCCACAGTAGGTCAATACACCGGCTTGCACGACAAGAACGGCAAGGAAAGTTATGAACACGACATTGTAAAGATTTATATGCATAATGGTTTATATCCAGATGAGTGGATTGCAAAAATCGTCTTTGAAAAGGGACAATTCGGCATACGATACGGTGATTTGTATAAAGAATTTTATCCATTAGCAGCGTTTTTTAAGTCAACAAAAAAAGAATATATACCTAATGTAGGAGAAGTGACTATCGAATCAGAACCTATGTTTGAAGTAATTGGAAATCCTTGGGATAACCCCGAACTGCTGAATGAGGTTGAATAACGTGAGGTTGAGCATGGAAAAAGCGATATTGGAGTTGGAGATGCCGGAGAGTTGTGCAGAATGTCCATGTAAGGGCACAGATGTTTGGGGAATGGTAAGATGTCGGCTAATACACATGAAAAGCGATAAATACAGCGGAATGGCTGGAGGATACGCATATAAAAGACGGCCAGACTGCCCGCTGAAGCTGGTGGAGGGGAAGGAGGTTGAGCCATGATATTTAGGGATAAATATGGATGGCCTATTGAAAGAATTAAAGGCAGACCATTCACAAACTTTATGAGGATACTGTTTCAAATTAATATATACCAAACACTAAAGAGAAGGAGGCAGAAGCATGAGCCTGCTTGAACAAGTGCTAAAAGCCCGTGAAGAAGCAGAACAAAAGCCGCCGTGCCAGAAGTGCAAACACTTGTTTTGGATAGACAAGAAAACACCGTTTTGTAAAAAGGTTGACAAGTTTATTTTGCCGGAATTGCCGCCGAATAAATGTGAGTTGAAGGAGGTTGAATAACGTGAGGTTGAGCGATGAAAAAAGCCTTTTAGAACAAATGACTATAGAACAAGCCAGACAGAATATAGCCTTGTTAAAAGCAGAAGAAATTGAAATGCCCAAAAAGTGGGTGCTTGAACTACTAAATACTATCGAAGCGTTGCAGCAGGAGAATAAGCAACTGCGGGCAAAGCTTGATGAGTGGAAATATGAGGCTAAATGCCATATGGATGAGGTAATCGCAAGGGAAAAGCAAATAGAGCAACTACAGGCACAGGCGGCACGGATGAGGGAGGCATTGCGGAAGGCGAGGGAGGCTATCAAGGCAGCATGGAGCGACGGGAGTGTAAATGCGGCTATGGACAAAGCAAGCGAAGCCCTTACCGCCATCGACAAAGCTATAGGAGGGAAGGAAGAATGAACGAAGACTCAAAAATTTGTTGGTTTTGTGAACATTTCGCCCATTTTTACGCATCGGGCGGTTTCTGTAAGATAAAATCTGGTGACCTTCCTGAAAGAGCCGTTGACGCTTTAGACACTTGCGAAAATTTTAAAGAAAGAAATCGAGGTGGAGAGGAATGAGTTATTGGTATTGCCCAAATTGTAAAATAGAACTTGATGGCTGTCATGTTACATATGAAGAACT
>Ga0134105_1000373_pt1 | contig 50658 bp, 42 predicted proteins | sample 16_3_2metaG_FD_94457 | JGI IMG/M metagenome (GOLD analysis project Ga0134105, IMG submission 94457) | Switchgrass degrading microbial communities from high solid loading bioreactors in New Hampshire, USA - 16_60_3.3_214_A3 metaG | ecosystem: Engineered > Bioreactor > Semi-continuous > Anaerobic... | reverse complement strand
TTTATACACACATTTGGGGCTTGTAAAAATATGAATAAAAAGCTATAGTGTAGATGTGATTTCTATTAACACATCTTTGGTGATCTCTGCCTATCTATTTCCTACAGTAAAGTTACGCTATCCTCAAGAATAAAATTAATTGACAATGAAATAGAATTCTTGTATATTCAAATAGATATGAACGAAGGTGTTCATCATTGTATGAGATGCAAGCCGGTATTGGATTCTTGCACAGATTTCCAATACCGTAAAACAGCTCGCAATCTGTTTTGGCTGCAGCCCATAGAATGATGAGCGCCTTTTTGCTATATATCGATTTTTCATACTCAACTTTGAAAGGAGCATGGAGAGGATGAGCAAATTGTATCTGATTTTGGAAAATGGTATGTACTTTGAAGGTGAAGGCTTCGGCTGCGAGGGTGACGTTACAGGAGAAATAGTCTTTACAACAGGCATGACTGGTTATCTTGAAACCCTGACCGACCAAAGCTATCATGGACAGATTGTCCTTCACACCTTTCCACTAATAGGAAACTATGGCATCATCCCCTCTGACTTTGAAAGCAGTTCCATCGGTCCACTGGCATATATCGTAAAAACACCGTGTCAAGCTCCCTCTAACTTCAGATCTGAGGGTACACTTGACACTTTTTTAAAAGGAAAAGGTATTGTAGGCCTGTGTGGAATTGATACCAGAGCAGTGACAAAAATTATCAGGGAATATGGTGTGATGAACGGCCGGATAACAAGGCTGCATCCAAGCGAGGTTAAACTCGATGAGATAAAGTCCTACAGCATTAAAAATGCAGTAGACAATGTTTCATGCAAAAAGCCAACCCTATATAAGGCTGAAAGGCCAAAATATACTGTAGCTCTCCTGGATTTAGGTCTTAAGGAAAATATAAAGAGAGAGCTTCTTGCCCGCAGATGCAATGTGTGGATATTGCCGCATAACACATCGGTAAAGGATTTGCTTAGCCTTGGAGTAGATGGAATTATGCTGTCCAACGGACCTGGCGATCCGAAGGATAACCCCCAGGTAATTAGTAATATAAAGGAACTGATGAAGACCGACATTCCTATATTCGGCATTTGCCTGGGACACCAGCTTATGGCTTTGGCCAGCGGCTTTGATACCCATAAGCTCAAATATGGGCATCGGGGAGCAAATCAGCCGGTCAAGGATATAGTAACCGGCAGAGTATACATAAGCAGTCAAAATCATGGTTATGCCGTTACCAGGGAAAGCATAGACCAAAGTATTGCATGCGAATGGTTTGCCAATGTAAATGACAAGACCAATGAGGGCTTGTGGTATAAGGGTGTACCGGCATTCTCCGTACAGTTCCATCCTGAAGCCTGCGGCGGACCAAAGGATACGGCATTTCTTTTTGACAGATTTGTTGAGAGAATGGAGGGGACAGTGTATGCCGCTGGATAAAAGTATCAAAAAGGTCCTGGTTATTGGTTCAGGCCCCATTGTAATAGGTCAGGCAGCTGAGTTTGACTATGCAGGTACTCAGGCCTGTAGGGTGCTAAAAGAAGACGGCATTGAAATAGTACTGCTGAATTCCAATCCTGCCACAATAATGACAGATAAAAATATAGCTGACAGAATATATATTGAGCCTCTGACACTGACTACTGTAAAACGGATAATCGAAAAGGAGCGGCCGGACAGCATCCTGTCGGGTCTGGGAGGCCAGACAGGCTTGACGCTTTGCATGCAGCTGGCCAAGGACGGCTTCCTTGACCGCATGAATGTGCGCCTGCTTGGAAGCTCTCCTGAAACGATTGACATGGCAGAGGACAGACAGCTGTTTAAGGAAACCATGCAGAGGATTAAACAGCCGGTAATTCCATCCGTAATTGCCCATGATACGCAGGCAGCCCTTGATTTTGCCGAAGAGATAGGATATCCGGTAATTGTGCGGCCTGCCTTTACCCTGGGCGGCAGCGGAGGCGGTATAGCAAATGACGAGGATGAGCTTATTGAAATTGCTCGGAGAGGCCTGTCAATGTCGCCTATACATCAGATTCTGGTAGAAAAATCAATAGCCGGCTGGAAGGAGATTGAGTTTGAGGTTATGAGAGACAGAGCCGGCAATGCTGTTGCAATCTGCTCGATGGAGAATTTTGATCCGGTAGGTATACATACAGGTGACAGCATAGTTATAGCTCCGGCAGTCACCCTGGCGGATAAGGAATATCAGATGCTAAGAACTGCAGCTCTGGATATTATCTGTGCCCTTGGGGTGGAGGGCGGCTGCAATTGTCAGTTTGCCCTGAATCCTGACAGCTTTGAATATGCGGTTATAGAGGTTAATCCCAGAGTATCCCGTTCATCGGCCCTGGCCAGCAAGGCAACCGGTTATCCGATTGCAAAGGTGGCAACAAAGATTGCTATCGGCTATACCCTGGATGAGATTGTTAACGCCGTTACCGGCAACACCTTTGCGGCATTTGAGCCCACACTGGATTATGTAGCTGTCAAGCTGCCCAAGTGGCCCTTTGATAAATTTGTTTATGCAAAAAGGGATCTGGGCTCACAGATGAAGGCAACCGGAGAGGTTATGGCGATTGCAGACAGCTTTGAGGAGGCACTCCTTAAGGCAGTACGGGGAGCGGAGCTTGGCCTGAACAGTCTTGATATGCCCAGGCTGCAGAAAAAATCTGATGAAGAAATATATCAAATGCTGCATCAGGTTACCGATGAGCGTGTGTTTGTTTTGTATGAAGCTATAAAAAGAGGCTTCGCTATAGATGAAATCTATCGGATAACCAAGGTGGGTCGCTGGTTTTTGAGCTGTCTTAAGAATATTTATCTTGACGCTGTAAAATTGGAACTAAGCATGGATGAAGCACAGCAAAAGCAGCTGCTATATAAGATGGTTGATACCTGCGGGGGCGAATTTGCGGCAGTAACCCCATATTTTTATTCAGTGGAAAGGGCTGTTGAGAATGAAGCCCTGCCCTTTATTGAAAAATCCAAAAAGCCAAGAGTGGTGGTACTGGGCAGCGGACCGATCCGGATCGGACAGGGTATAGAGTTTGACTATGCATGTGTACATTGCGTATGGACCCTGAAGAAGCTGGGCTATGAGGTAATTGTAATAAATAACAATCCAGAAACGGTATCCACAGACTTTGATACCGGTGACAGGCTGTATTTTGAGCCTCTTTGCATAGATGATGTAATGAATGTAATCAACATAGAAAAGCCGATAGGAGTTGTTGTGGCTTTCGGCGGTGGCACAGCCATCAAGCTTACAAAAAAGCTCCATGAAAGAGGAGTAAATATTATAGGTATTTCTGCCGACAGCATTGACATCTGTGAGGACAGGGAGAGGTTTGACGATTTGCTGGCAAGGCTTAATATACCCAGACCACAGGGCTGCTGCGTAATGACAATGGAGGAGGCGGTTGAAGCAGCGCAGCAACTGGGATATCCGGTACTTTTACGGCCCTCTTATGTGCTTGGCGGACAGAACATGATTATAGCCTATGAGGAAGCGGATGTCCGGGAATACATGGAGATAATTCTGCGTCAGAAGCAGGAAAATCCGGTTCTGGTGGATAAATATTTGTCGGGCCGTGAGATCGAGGTGGATGCCATCTCAGACGGAGTGGATGTACTTATACCAGGCATAATGGAGCATATTGAAAGAACCGGAATACATTCCGGTGACAGTATAGCTGTTTATCCCCCTGTTAATGTTGAGGATGAGCTGGCAGACAGGATATTTGATGTTACCAGAAGGCTGTGCATGGAGCTGGATGTCAGAGGCCTTATCAATATCCAGTATGTGCTTTACCAGAATGAGATTTTTGTGATAGAGGTCAATCCCAGGGCATCCAGGACAGTGCCATACATAAGCAAAGTAACCGGTGTTCCAATGTGCGAGCTGGCCACCAGAGTAAGTATGGGACAGAAGCTGGCTGATCTTGGCTATGGCTCAGGTATAGCAAAGACTCCTCCCTATCAGGCGGTAAAGGTGCCGGTATTTTCATTTGAAAAGCTTACCGATGTAGATATCCAACTGGGCCCTGAGATGAAATCTACCGGTGAAGTGCTGGGAATAGGCAAAAATCTTCAGGAAGCCATATATAAAGGGCTTCTGGCGGCAGGCTACAAGCTGCATAAAAAGGGTGGGGTTTTGATAACCGTAAAGGACAGCGACAAGCCTGAGATAATACAGGTGGCTGAAAAGCTGGCAGCCTGCGGCTTTGCCCTGTATGCAACCGGCGGTACGGCAAGCCTTCTTAAGGAAAAGGGCTTTAAGGTACAGCAGGTAAAAAAAATTCATGAATGTGAAAGCGACAATACTGCCACACTATTAGAAAGTGGCAAAATCAGTTATGTAATATCCACCTCATCAAAGGGAAGGAATCCTGCCTCAGATGATGTGAAATTGCGCAGAAAGGCATGTTCTTTGGGCATACCCTGCCTGACAAGTGTAGATACAGCCAATGCCCTTGCTGATTGCCTGATGTCCGGCTACAGTGAGATCAATACAGAATTAATTGATATCAATAACTTAAGAAGTGATAGAATCAAGCTGCCCTTTACCAAGATGCAGGGATGCGGAAATGATTATATCTATATCAACTGCTTTGATATGGATATCAATTCGCCGGAATCCTTGTCAGTACTGCTCAGTGATCGCCATTATGGGGTTGGCGGCGACGGGGTGGTATTGATTATGAGATCGGAGCTGGCCGACGCCAGAATGCGGATGTTCAATCTTGACGGCAGTGAAGGAAAAATGTGCGGCAATGCAATCCGTTGTGTTGCAAAATACTTATATGACAATAATATTGTAAGAAAGCTGAATATGACAATTGAGACCCTCTCAGGAATTAAGGAGCTGACCCTGTTTACAAAAAACGGACTTGTGTCATCAGTCCGAGTAAACATGGGGCGGGCAGAGCTTGAACCAAAGCAGATTCCTGTTATGCTTCCAGGTGAAAGTGTAATTGACAGACCGGTTACAATAGGAGGAAAGGAATACTCCATAACCTGTGTATCCATGGGCAATCCTCATTGTGTAATCTTTTGCGGGTCGGTTGATGAGATCAGTCCAGCTCAGCTTGGTCCTGTTATTGAGTGCTGTGAGCTATTCCCTGACAGGGTGAATGTAGAATTTGTGGAAATCATGGGAAGAAACAATCTGAAAATGCGTGTATGGGAGCGGGGTAATGGTGAAACCCTGGCCTGCGGTACAGGAGCTTGTGCCTCTGCCGTGGCAGCTGTGCTGTGCGGATATGCCGACAAGGACAGCGATATTAAGGTAAGGCTGCTGGGCGGAGAGCTGATAGTTCGTTATACCGATGAGGCTGTATATATGACCGGAGAATGCAAGAAGGTATTTGACGGTCTGGTAGAAATATAATTCTTCACTGTTATCAATAAAACATAGAAAGAGTTTGTGTTAACGCTGCCGGCACAAGCTTTCAATAGAAAAATAGCAGCGTAGAAATGAGGATAATAATTATGACAAAGTATATATTCGTTACAGGTGGAGTTGTATCAGGACTGGGCAAGGGTATTACGGCCGCCAGTCTTGGAAGGTTGCTGAAGCAAAGAGGACTTAAGATTGCAGCGCTGAAGCTGGACCCTTATATGAATGTTGATCCCGGAACCATGAGTCCATATCAGCACGGAGAGGTATTCGTCACTGATGACGGTGCTGAAACCGATCTTGATTTGGGTCATTATGAGCGCTTTATTGATGAGGATTTGACCAAGTTTTCAAATCTGACATCCGGTAAGGTATACTGGAATGTTCTTAACCGTGAACGACAGGGTGGATATCTGGGTCAGACGGTGCAGGTTATTCCCCATATCACCGGTGAAATTATGGAATTTATTTATAACGGTGCAAAAAGCAGCGGTGCCGATATATTGATAACAGAAATCGGCGGTACAACCGGTGATATAGAGAGCCAGCCCTTCTTGGAGGCAATTCGCCAGATATCTTTGCAGCAGGGACAAAAAAACTGCCTGTTTATTCATGTAACCCTGGTTCCTTATCTGAAGGGTTCAAATGAGCATAAATCCAAGCCTACACAGCACTCCGTCAAGGAGCTGAGGGCAATGGGTATATCACCTGATATTATTGTTGCGCGGGCTGACGAACCCATGAATAAGGAGATTAAGGAAAAAATATCTCTTTTCTGTAACGTAAAGCCTGATTGCGTTATTGAAAACCTTACCCTGCCATGCCTTTATGAGGCTCCTATAATGTTGCACAAGCAGGGCTTTGATGAAGTGGTCTGCAGGGAGTTGGGGCTTCAGACACAGGAACCGGATTTGACAGAATGGAACCATATGCTGGATAAAATATATGCCAGAAAAAAGGAGCTTGTTATCGCTATAGTTGGAAAGTATGTAAAGCTGCATGATGCCTACCTTTCGATAATTGAAAGCCTGAATCATGCCGGATATGATACCGGGGCCAAGGTAAAAATCAGATGGGTTGAAAGTGATGGTGTTACCGATGATAATGTAGCTGAGCTTTTAAATGGTGTTCATGGCATAATCATTCCCGGCGGCTTTGGAGACAGGGGAATAGAGGGAAAGATTAGCACCTGTAGATATGCAAGGGAAAATAATATCCCATTTCTGGGCATTTGTCTTGGCATGCAGATAGCTGTAATTGAATTTGCCAGGAATGTCTGCGGTATGACAGGAGCCCATTCTGCCGAGTTCAATCCCGATGCCCCCTATCGGGTTATAGATTTAATGGAGGAGCAGATTGGTATTGTTGATAAAGGCGGTACCATGAGGCTGGGTGCATACCCCTGCAAAATCAAAGAGGGTACCAGGCTGCAAAAGCTATATGGCACCGGCATGATATCGGAACGCCACAGGCACAGATATGAGTTTAATAACTTATACAGGGAGGATTTGACAGCAAAAGGGCTGGTAATAAGTGGAACGTCACCTGATGACAGCCTGGTTGAGGTTGTTGAATTGCAGGAAAAGAGATTTTTCATAGGAGTTCAGTATCATCCGGAATTCAAGAGCCGTCCTAATAAACCCCATCCACTCTTTACAGGACTTGTGAAAGCAGCCCTTAAACTGGCTTATGAGCCGGAGGCATAATAGCCTGTTTTGTCATTTTCATGAAAGCCTGTGAGCGGCAGGTTTATATTTATGACACAGAATATCGATTAGAATATGCAAATATGCTATAGCTGACGATATAAAAATCCTCTTCGGGCGTATTTGACAGCCTTATATATATGATTCGCTGAAATTATTGAATTCTCTTATCATAATTTTTCTGTACAAATGTATAATTATGCGGCAAAATTAATACGTTAATATATTAAAGCATTAAAAATGATAGGGGGATTTATATTTATGGACGGTAGTCTTCAGATGGCGATAGCAATGGCCTTGTATATTGCCGTTGTAATAGGAATTGGATTAAATTATGCCAAACGGGCGAATGAAAGCACAGGTAATTTCCTTATTGGAGGCAGATCGCTTGGCCCCTGGGTAACAGCTATGGGAGCTGAAGCCTCCGATATGAGCGGATGGCTGCTTATGGGACTTCCGGGTGTTGCGTACTGGTCAGGTGTATGTGAAGCAGCATGGACTGCCATAGGTCTTGCTATCGGTACATATTTGAACTGGCTTTTTGTGGCAAAGAGACTGAGGGTTTATTCGCATATTGCCGGTGATGCTATTACAATACCTGATTTCTTAAGCAACAGGTTCAAGGAAAAGAATAAGATAATACTGACAATTGCATCGTTGTTTATATTGATATTCTTCAGTGTATACACAGCAAGCTGCTTCAGTGCGGTAGGCAAGCTTTTCAGCGAATTGTTCGAGGCATCCTATGTATCCATGATGCTGGTTGGAGCTGTATTTGTATTATTATACACATTCATAGGCGGCTTTCTTGCAGAAAGCGCCTCCGACTTTATGCAGGGTACGGTTATGATTGTAGCTCTTTCTTTGGTAATGATTATAGGCGTATCAACTGCAGGAGGAATAGGTGCTGTTATTGATAATGCAAAAAATATGCCGGGTTTTCTGGATTTCTTCGGATTGGCCCAGCCTAGTGTGAAAGATGGGGTTCAGGAGGTCGTTAACGGCAAGGTGGTATTTTTGGAGCCTGCCAAATTTGGATTACTTCCGATAGTATCCACTTTGGCCTGGGGTTTGGGTTATTTTGGAATGCCGCAGGTATTGCTTAAATTCATGGCTATCAGAAAATCCACAGAGCTTAAAATATCAAGAAGAATAGCAACCATATGGGTTATTATATCTCTTTCGGCAGCAGTTTTTATAGGTATGATAGGAAGGGTATTATATCCGACCGCATATAATTCCTCAACTGAATCGGAAAAAATATTTATACTGATGTCATCCAATTTCTTCATTCCGATTATTGCCGGTGTTGTTATGGCCGGAATACTTGCTGCCACTATCAGTTCGTCTGATTCATATCTGCTGATAGCTGCTTCGGCATTTTCAAAGAACATTTATCATGGAATCTTTAAAAAGAAGGCCAGTGACAAGCAAGTCCTCTGGGCTTCAAGAATTACACTGATAGTAATTGCTGTAATAGCAGCTATAATAGCTCTGGATAAAGACAGCCAGATATTTAAAGTAGTATCCTTTGCCTGGGCAGGCTTCGGCGCCACCTTCGGACCGATTATCCTTTTCTCATTATTCTGGAAGAGGGTTACAAAGGCCGGTGCTATTGCAGGCATGATTACCGGAGGCTCATTTGTATTTATCTGGAAGCTGGGCATATCAAAGCTTGGCGGAGTATTTGCCATTTATGAGCTGCTTCCGGCCTTCCTTATATCCTGCATTGCAATTGTTGTTGTGTCCTTGCTGACAAAACCGGAATCTGCTGAGGTTTTGGAAGAATTTGAACGGGCAAAGACAATGGAGATTGAATAAGATTAGGCTTTTTATGTAAGTTCCCATTTATATTCACCGAATAGATTATTTTAACCGTTAGTCTGTGGTAGTGGATATAGTGGGAGCTTTTTACCAAGGGCAAGTTAAAATGGCAGCAATATGGTGGCAGACAAAATAATTGCTGTCATATAAAACCAATACACTGTGCAGGATAAGCTGAGCAAATTGATGGCTTGGATAAGGAGATGTTTTGTGCTAATATAGATGATATATTATCCTGTAATATTACATAAGAACGATTGCAAAAAGGAGACTATTTATGAGATTAGGTGGACCTGTATTTTACAATGGAAGAGAACCTGAGGAGCTTGCACTGGCGCATGTAAAGAAGGGATATAAGGCGGCCTTGTGCCCTGATTATCTTACAATTGACAGACCTGATGAGATAGAGGCCTTCAGGGAGAGCTTTTCCCGCCATGATATTGTCATTGCAGAGGTAGGGGCCTGGTGTAACCCATTAAGCCCCGATAAGGATGAAGCCCGCAGGAATATTGAATATATCATTGACAGGCTTAGGCTTGCCGATGCCCTGAAGGCAAGAACCTGTGTTAATATAGTAGGTACAAGGTATAAAAATAACTGGTTTGGACCAAGCAGGGAATGCTATGAGCCGGAATTCTTCAGGCAGGCTGTTGAAACGGTCCGTTATATAGTAGATACGGTAAAGCCCAAGCATACCAAATATTCGCTCGAGATGATGCCGTACTGCTTCCTTGATTCTCCTGAGGAATACATTAGATTTCTGGAGGCAGTGGATCGCAAGGAGGTTGGAATACATCTGGATTTGTGCAACTGCATAAATAATCCCAGGCTGTTGTACAGCAATACCGAATTTATCAGGTATTCATTTGAAATATTGGGTAAGGACATTCTATCTATCCACCTTAAGGATATCCGTTTAAATCCCGACCTGACAACCGTTTACCTTGAAGAAGTAATTATAGGCACCGGAGAATTTGATTATATGACCTTAATGGAGGAAATAGCAAAGCTAGCTGAGGATGTTCCCTGTATTCTGGAGCATTTATCCACTGAGGAGGAATATGATAAGGCAGCGGAATGTGTACGCTTTTATGCTGGAAAGGCAGGAATGAAGCTATAAGAAGTAATAAATATTAATTATAAATAAACATCTTAAGTAGTTACTGTTTAAAAGCCTGTTTAATTAATTTAAAGATAGCATTGGTGATGTAATAATGATTACAAATGAAGTAGTTAATAAAGGCATTGATTTTATCATTGAAAATATCGATAAAGATATTTCAGTCAGTGATGTTGCAAAGCATTGCAATTACTCAAAATATCATTTCTGCAGGGCCTTTAATGAGGCGACAGGCTTCAGTGTATATTCGTATATTAAACGGCTTAAGATGGATTACAGCGCAGTTAGGATTATGATGGACAGGGATAGGTCAATAACCGATATCGGTCTGCATTATGGATATAGTCCGTCAAATTACAGTACAGCCTTTAGGAAGCACCACAATATATCACCTTTAGAATTCCGCAATATAAATTACTCGTCGTGTGATTTATTGCCGGATTCTATGAAAATGAAAAAGCAACTTAAATCCTTTGAGGATTATGAGAAAAAAATCCGTATTAAAAAGCTGGAGGATTTTACTGTCATCTATGAGAGATGCTTTGGCAGCTACATAGAGCCTGGAAGATATTGGAGAGAGTTTATTGATAAGTACAAGGATTATATAAGAGAAGATACTGTTATGATAACAAGATTATATGATAATCCATTAGTTACAGATTCTAATCAATGTATGTATGATCTGTGTATCAAGACTGATGGAAATAATATAATATCTATTCATATCCACAGCAGGCATATTATTAATAGCTATTCCTCTTTATTGCAACAGAGCAATACAGTACATGCATCAGATCTGAAGTTCCAGTATTTTATTAAAGACTTTTAACTACTTTACATATACAATTAATATATAAACCAATTCAAAAGCTTTAAGCCAAAAGCTACCAAAGCTTTTATATGTAATTGCTACTGTTGTTTTCTCTTAGTTAGGAGGATGCCTTTGAAATCTAAATTTAACAGGATAGTAAAAATCCTGATTTGTCTGCTTTGCATCATATCAATTTCCTTTATCAACATTGAAAATATTTCTGCTGCAACTGTGAAACTGAACTATTCATCCATTACCCTTGAGACTGGAGCAAGCAAGAGCTTGAAGGTAACAGGCACAACAAGTAAGGTGACCTGGTCAAGCAGCAAAAAGAGTGTTGCTACTGTTACAAGCAAGGGTGTGGTGACAGCAAAGGCGGAAGGCACAGCTACGATTTATGCATCTGTGGCAGGAAAAAAATTATCAGCCAAGGTAACAGTTAAGAAGCCAATAAAGCTGAATTATACATCTGCCACCCTGGATGTTGGAGCAAGCAAAACTCTGAAGGTGACTGGTACAACAAGCAAAGTTACCTGGTCAAGCAGCAATAAGAGCATTGCAACTGTCACAAGCAAGGGTGTAGTGACAGCAAAGGCACCGGGAACAGCTACGATATATGCATCTGTAGCGGGAAAGAAATTAACAGCCAAGGTAACTGTAAAAGAACCTGTTAAGCTGAATTATACGTCAGTTACCCTGGATGTTGGAGCAAGCAAAACTCTGAAGGTGACAGGCACAGCAAGCAAGGTGACCTGGTCATCCGGCAACAGCTCGGTAGCTGCAGTTTCCTCAAGCGGTAAGGTGACGGCAAAGGTTGTTGGTACGGCTGCAATATATGCAGCTGTAGATGGAAAAAGCTGTCAGCCAAGGTTACGGTGAAGGAAGCGGCTGCTATACCCAGCCCTGCCAACCCTGCAGTACCTGACAGCTCAAAGGATACGGCTAATAGTAAAAAAATAATAGGCTATTTTGCTGCATGGTCAAGATATTTAGGCTTTACTCCTGAAAAACTTGATGCCAATAAGTTGACCCATATAAACTATGCCTTTGCCAATATTGGCAGTGATCTAACCGTTGAGCTGGGGTATCCGGATATTGATGAGGAAAATATCCGTCAGCTAAATCAACTGAAAAAAATAAATCCTCAGCTTAAAACGATTATTGCGGTAGGAGGATGGTCATGGTCCGGTCGCTTCTCTGATGTTGCCTTAACACAAAGCTCCAGAGAAAAATTTGCCGACAGTCTGGTGGATTTCATAATCAGGTACAATTTTGACGGTGTAGATATAGATTGGGAATATCCTGTTTCAGGAGGCGAACCCACCAATACAAAGAGGCCTGAGGATAAGTATAATTTTACCCTGCTTATGAAGACGCTGAGGGAGAGACTGGATGAAAGGGGAAAAGCTGATGGAAAGCATTATATATTATCCTTTGCCGGAGCAGCCGGAAGCTGGTATGCAAGCAATACGGAATTGAGCAAGCTAAGCGGCTATGTTGATTATGCAAATGTCATGACCTATGATATTCATGGTACATGGGACAGGTATACGGATTTTAATGCTCCCCTGTATTCTATCAGTACCGTAAATGGTGCCTTCAGCGTTGATGCCGGTATTAGTTCATGGATCTATGCCGGATTTCCAAGAGATAAAATAGTGATGGGTGTCCCCTTTTACGGTTATATCTATAAGGGAGTGGCAGATATTAATAATGGCTTTAACCAGACTTACTCAGGTGGCGCATCCATAAGCTTTGCAAATATTGTTGCCAACTATCTGAAGCTATCGGAATATCAGCGCTATTTCCATCCGACAGCCAAGGTTCCATGGCTATATAATGGCTCAACCTTTATATCATATGAGGATGAAGAGTCTATGGCGGAAAAGGCCGGGTATATTAAGGAAAAAGGCTTGTCCGGGGCAATGATATGGGAATTAAGCCAGGACCCTGACAGGGTGTTGTTTAATGCATTATACAATGGACTAAGATAATATCAGGATAAGCTATGTAAAAATATAAGCTATGTTAATAATACAAGAAAACAAATATAATAGTAAATATAGTGCAGATTATAAGCCGATAGATAGTCAGTTTGACTATCCACCGGCTTATTTATATACATAAATAATTTGCAATTCACATATTTATTTCATAATTATTTGTAACTCATTGTAACTCCTGCTCCAAAGGTGTGAAATTTGCCGGTCGATATGGTCCTGCATAACCTGTGCTTATGGGGAATAATTATTAATTGACATGTATATTTTAACATGGTATGATCTGTAAAAATTACGGGTAATTTTTCAAGGGGGATAAATAATCATGAAATCATTAGTTAAAAAGCTTTCATTTTCTGCAACCACATTTTTTCTGCTCATGCTTGCTGTGACATTAGGATTAGCGGTCAATAGCAGGAAGGCAGAGGCTGCTGCAAAACCAAAGCTGAACAAAACATCTATGACAATACCGGTCGGTAAGCTGGATAAGGACGTTTATTGGCAAAAGAATCAGTTCCAATACGAAGATGCAGTACCTTTGACGGTTGAAAATAAGAGAAAGGGCGCCAGCTATACATTTACATCCTCAGATACAAAGATAGTCAAGATAAGCAAGAACGGTGGATATCTTACCGGTGTAAAAAAAGGAAAGGCCACCATTACCTGCAAGGAAACCTATAAAGGAAAAACAACGGTTGTTGGTACCTGCAAGGTTACGGTGAAGGATGCTGCTGTTATAGATTATGTAACAGATGTATGTCTGGGCAGCGGCTTGCTGAATGTCGATTATTCTGACGGCTTTGAAGGATATTCGATACTGATACATCATGATATAACATATAGAAATCCGAACGCAAAATATTCATTAAAGTCTGACAGCAAGGATTTTATCTTTAAGGAAACAAGCCTTACAGAAGAAGAAAAGAAGGTATATTCCTCGGCAGAGCCTTACAGGTATGAGGCAAAAAAGGCCGGAAAATATACTCTCTCAGTAATTGAAACATATAATAAAAAATCCAGAACAATCGGTAAGGTGACAATTATAGTACATGATGTGGAAATATCCGATGAGCTTTATGAAATTTATGTAAATGAGTATATGGGCGTCTTCTGGCCGGTAAGATACAGCAGAGAAGATAAGTATTATTATTTTATAGTAAATGACAAGAATGTAATAGAACTGACAAGGGATGAGTATAACAACCTTGTAATAAAGGGACTAAAGCCTGGTACGGCTAAGGTAAAGGTATATGAGGATTCAATTGAAAACGGCAGATATTTGGGCGAGTATACTGTTAAAGTAAAGGAGGTTCCGAAGCAGGAGCCGGAATCGAATAACAGTAATTCAGTGCCGTACGATAATTTTTATGATGATTACGGAGTATTTAATTAATAATTAAGAGGTTTATTATTAACCTGTATAGCTTAAGCAGTTAGGAGGAACATTAATGAAATTAAGTAAAAAAAGCGTGCTGATCCCAATAATACTCATGTGCCTTGCAATTAGCCCAATAATCGGTTTAGGCTTAAGTGTTAAGCAAGTGCAGGCTGCTGTTAAGCCAAAGCTCAACAAGACCTCAATGACCATACCCGTCGGTAAACTCAAAAAAGGTGTCAGCTGGTTTAACAGTGATGGAGGGTATGAAGAGGCAGTGGCATTGACGGTAAAAAACAAGCAAAAGGGAGCCAGCTATACATTTACCTCATCCGATACAAAGATAGTCAAGATAAGTAAGAACGGCGGATATCTTACAGGTGTAAAGAAAGGAAAGGCAACAATCACCTGTAAGGAAAGCTATAATGGAAAAACAACGGTTGTAGGCACCTGCAAGGTTACGGTAAAGGAAGCGGGCCTTATCGACAGAGGCGCGGATGTAACCCTGGGCAGCGGACTGATCAATGTAGATTATTTTGATATGTATATGATAGAGAATATTCTGTTGCCCTATACATTGACATATCAAAATCCGGATGCCACATACACAGTTAAATCGGACAGCAAGGATCTGACATTTACCGAAACCAAATTAACAAAAGAAGAGGAGAAAAATTATATTTCTGAAAAGCCCTACAGATATGAAGCAAAAAAAGCAGGTAAATATACTCTTACAGTAGTTGAGACATACAACAAGAAAACAAGAAATGTAGGCAAGTGCACTCTTACCGTTCATGATGTGGAGGTATTAAGAGAGACAAATGAGATAGAGGTAAATGAGCGGCTGAATTTATTCATTCCAATAACCTATTACAAAAGAGATATGCAGTATGAATTTGTTATCGATGGCTATAATGCCTCCAAGCCGGATAAAAACATTGTAAAGAAGGAAGATGACGAGTATATTGTTGGATTAAAGCCTGGTAAAGTAAAAGTTAAGGTCTATGAGCTTTCAGGCAAGAAGCGCAGATATTTGTGTGAGTTCACTGTAGTAGTTACTAAGCCGGATTAAGCTATTTGACAATTATCAATGTGCAAATATGAACGATCGGTCAGTTTACTAAAAGTTCTTTGATAAATTCTTGACAAAATATAAGTACTCATATTACACTTAACTATGATATTAGAATATAGCCAGATATTGTCCTGACCGTAAAGGGATTCCTGAACGGAAAGGTGAACGAATGCTCATTAATCTATCACCTATGGCAAGCAAAATAGCTGAACCAGGGGTGGATAGTCATATTATGGTTTTGTTCCCTTTTCGTTAAATCGAAAAGGGTTTTTTATTGCTTTAATATAGTTTAACGACAGATGCTGATATATGGTGAGCTGCAGCAGAAATAGCTATGATTGCATTAGTTAAAGAAGATTATATGAATGAAAGGGAAATCAATATATGAAGAATTTAATCGATAAATTAGAGCGGGACAACTATCTGGACAAAGACGAATTATTAACCTTATTAACCGGCTTTACCCCGGAGGACGCTGATTATCTGTATAAAAAGGCCAGAAAGACAGCAGACAGAATCTATGGAAACAGTATATATGTCAGAGGTCTGATTGAGTTTACAAATTACTGCAGGAATAATTGCTTCTATTGCGGTATAAGACGAGACAACAAAAGGGCAGAGCGTTACCGGCTCAGCAAGGAGGATATACTTGCCTGCTGTGAAAATGGTTATCAATTGGGCTTTCGTACCTTTGTGCTTCAGGGCGGGGAGGATCCCTTCTACAGCGATGAAATGCTGGTGGATATCATATCAGAGATAAGGGCTAAATACCAGGATTGTGCAATAACACTGTCTTTTGGGGAAAAAAGCTATGAGCAATATGCTCTGTATAAGGCAGCAGGAGCAGACCGTTATCTTCTTAGACATGAGACGGCCAATGAGGAGCATTATGCAAGGCTGCATCCGAAGGAATTAAGTTGTATGAACCGTAAAAAGTGTCTCTATGAGCTTAAGGAACTTGGTTACCAGGTGGGGGCTGGTTTTATGGTAGGATCTCCTTATCAAAGCATGGAAAATCTGGTGGAGGATCTGCTGTTTTTAAAGGAGCTGCAGCCGGAAATGGTAGGCCTGGGGCCCTTCATTCCACATAATGATACACCCTTTGCCGATTTTGAAAGCGGCAGGCTGGAGCTTGTGCTCTTTCTGATAGGAGTAGTTCGCTTGATGCTTCCCAGTGTCCTGCTTCCTGCGACAACAGCTCTTGGAACAATCCATCCCCAGGGCAGGGAGCTTGGAATACTTGCAGGAGCCAATGTGGTTATGCCTAATCTGTCACCTGTAGCTGTAAGGAAAAAATATATGCTCTATGACAATAAGATCTGTACCGGGGAGGAAGCGGCCGAATGCCGATATTGCCTGCAAAATCGGATTAAAAAAATAGGTTATGAGATTGTTGTGGACAGGGGCGATTATAAGGCTCTAAAGGCCTTAAGGTAAAAAGCCGGTCAAGAAATATCCGGTGGATTAATCCAGCAAAAAAGTCGACTGAAGGATTAAAAATGAAAGGAAGAACATATATGAGTTTAAATGACACACCCAGAGCAAATCGTCTTCATATCGGGATATTCGGCAGGAGAAACAGCGGCAAATCCTCGCTTATCAATGCCATAACGGGACACAATACTGCTTTGGTTTCGGATTATGCTGGTACTACTGCAGACCCGGTATATAAAACTATGGAAATTCATCCTATCGGACCCTGTGTTTTGATTGATACGGCTGGCTTTGATGATGTAGGCGATATTGGCCTGCTGAGGGTGTCAAAAACCCGGGAAGCTGCGAAGAAAACCGATATAGCCCTGATTGTATTTGGCCCGGATAAGGACATAGATTTGGAGAAGCAATGGATTGAGGAATTTAAAAATAATAAAACCCCTGTTATTACGGTACTGAATAAGTCGGATATAATTGATGATACACTGGCAGCCGGCAAATATATAGAAGACCAAACCGGCATTAAGCCTGTTGTAGTCAGTTCCCTTACCAGTGATGGGATTAAAAACATCTATAACGCAATAATGAGAAATCTGCCTGAGGATTATGATTTAAAGACAATAACAGGTGGAGTGGTCAATGAAGGAGACACAGTTCTTTTGGTTATGCCCCAGGATGTACAGGCGCCCAAAGGGCGGCTTATCCTGCCACAGGTTCAGACTACAAGAGAGCTGCTTGACAGAAAATGTATTGTAATAAGCATTACTCTTGAGAATTTGGATAATGCCCTGCAGACAATGAAAAATCCCCCTGACGTAATAATAACCGATTCCCAGGTTTTTAAGGAGGTTTATGAGAAAAAGCCGGCAAAAAGCAAGCTGACATCGTTTTCAGTGCTGTATGCAGGATATAAGGGTGACATTGATTATTTTATACAAAGCGCTTCAGCTATAGATAAGCTGAATGAAGACTCCAAGGTGCTGATAGCTGAGGCCTGTACCCATGCGCCCCTGGCGGAGGATATCGGAAGGGAGAAGATACCCGGAATGCTTCGCAAAAAGGCAGGTGATGGACTGCAGGTTGATATAGTGAGCGGAGCTGATTTCCCTGAGGATTTAAGCCGTTATGATTTGATAATTCATTGCGGGGCATGCATGTTCAACAGAAAATATGTACTGTCAAGGGTAGATAAGGCAGTTGAGCAGAAGGTGCCTATGACAAATTACGGTATTACAATAGCCTATTTGTCAGGAATTCTGGATAAGATAAATTTCTAATGAATTAAGCTTGACAAGAGGGCAGATTAACAGTTTGACTTCCCGTTTTAAAAATTTATTGTCATTGAACCTAATAGTCGTTCCGAATCCGCTTATAAGCTAATGTTAGACTAAACTGACAGTAGAATCAATGTATATGTTTTTTATAAATTCTCCATTTAGTAGAATTGAATTGTCAAGCATAAAGCCACATTAGAATTGTCAGACCTTTGCTTTCCATTCTATTAATGATATAATATTGTAGGAGAGAAGCCGGAGGTGATTATATGAATAAAAATATTGAAAAACTAAAGGATTTGGTAAACGACTCCGATAACATAGTATTTTTCGGCGGTGCGGGAGTATCGACAGAAAGCGGTATTCCTGATTTCAGAAGTGCCGGCGGACTATACAATGAAAGGACAAAAAGTAATTATTCTCCGGAGGAGATGCTGTCCCACAGCTTCTTTATGACTAATACGAAGGAATTTTTCGATTTTTACAGAAGCAAGATTATATACAAGGATGCAAAACCCAATGCTGCCCATATAGCTCTGGCCCGTCTTGAGGAAATAGGCAAGCTGAAGGCGGTAATAACTCAAAATATAGACGGGCTCCATCAGCTGGCCGGCAGTAAAAATGTACTTGAGCTGCATGGCTCGGTTCACAGGAATTACTGTATGAAATGCCACAAATTTTATGACCTTAACTATATCATTAATTCGGAGGATATACCCCGTTGCAGCTGCGGAGGTATAGTCAAGCCGGATGTAGTATTATATGAGGAAAGCCTGGATATGGAATTGATGGATAAGGCGGTATCATATATAGCAAATGCCGATGTATTAATTATTGGAGGAACATCACTGGTAGTTTATCCGGCAGCCGGCCTGGTTAGGTATTATCGTGGCAACAAGCTGGTATTAATCAATAAATCATCGACCCAATATGATGACAGGGCATATTTGCTTATTAATGACAGCATAGGTGAAACTCTTCAGAGTGTTATGCAATAATATGTAATGTATGGAGTTATATAGAAGAGTAATATGTATTTTTTTAAGAAGATTAATATGTAATTTTAACATAGAAGGAGCAGAACTATGTCACGGATATCAAATAAAAGGAAGGCAACCTATTATATTGGAATGGCTATGAATGTTTTGGGATTTATTTTATTTATATCAGTATTTATCATTGGCATTAGCATGATGAATGATCCCTTGGATTTTAATATGGATAAAACACCTCCGTTTATGAATGCTGTGATTGGTATTATTCTAATAATATCAGGCTCTATAGTTATGAATATAGGAGCCAAGGGAGCGGCCGGATCAGGAATTATACTGGATCCTGACAAGGCAAGGGAGGATTTGAAGCCCTTTAATGAGGCCGGCGGAAAAATGATTAACGACGTTATCAGCAATATAGACGTAGTTGACAAGCTTGTGAAGCCGAAGGAAGAAAAGGAGATTATAAAAATTAAGTGCAGAAGCTGTGGTTGTCTCAATGATGAAGATGCAAAATTCTGCAAGAGCTGTGGAAAGGAAATATAAGACTTACAAGTGGAAATATTGAAAGCTGAATATGGAGGATATATGGTTGACAAGGTAATTGACATCGTACGACAGGCCGGCAGGCTGATGTATAACAGGGATTTTGACGTTCAAAGCAAGGGAACGATTTCTAATAATGTAACAACTGCTGACTTGGCGGTTCAGGAATTTCTGGAAAACAGATTGACTGCATTGGTGGAGGGCAGCTATTTTTTGGGGGAAGAGAATTTCAAAATAGCTAAGGACAAAGCTTGCCAGTGGGTGGTAGATCCCATTGACGGAACGGCTAATTTTATCCGTGATCTGGCATCAAGTGTTATCTCTGTAGCCTTAATCCGGGATGCCAAGCCGGTACTGGGCGTAATATATAATCCATATCGGGATGAATGTATTTATGCCGAGGAAGGAAAGGGGGCATTTCTGAACGGAAAACCTATAAGGGTATCCGACAGGCCGCTGGAAAAATCAATATTCTGCACTGCATTAAGCCTCTATAATAAGGATCTGGCCAAGCCCTGCCTGAACATACTTGAAAAAATATATCCCGTATGTGATGATTTCCGTCGCTTTGGGGCAGCAGCACTTGAACTGTCTTATCTGGCCAGCGGAAGGGTGGATCTGTTTTTTGAGATCAGGCTGTTTCCATGGGATTATGCTGCAGGCGTAATTATAATACGCGAAGCCGGTGGCTATATTGGCACAATAGATTATGATGATATGGTTTATGACAGGCCGATACCGATAATATGCGCCAACAGCAGGGAGAATTATAATTATTTACGTGAACTTGTTTTGAATGAAATACCGTCAATCCCTTATAGTGAATAGACCTGAAATATAGCTGTTTAGTGATGTAAAAAGTACCGGATAAAGTAAGCAGGAGCATAAAATTTATATACAAACTATATCATGAAGAATAGCAAAAAATAGGAGCCATAAACATTATTCTACAGCAGTAGTATCACGAAAATAAAAGTGAGGAATGTAAATGAATCAGGTAGATGAGTATATCAACAGATTTCCGGCGGAGATTAAAGAAAGGCTGACTGCCATCAGAAATATTATCCGTGAGCTGGCGCCCGAGGCAACTGAACGGATATGTATGAGAATGCCCACATATGACTTAAATGGCAAGTGGCTGGTCCATTTTGCTGCATTCAATAAGCATATAGGCTTTTATCCGCAGCCGGAAGGAGTAGAAGCCTTCAAGAATAAGCTGGCAGGATACAATACGTCAAAGGGAGCCGTGCAATTTCCCCACAATAAGCCACTGCCCCTTGACATAATCAGAGAGATTGTAGCTTACAGAATAAAGCAGCAAAAGGAAAGAAAATGACCAAGTAAGCTGGATGATGACATTGTTATTCGCTGAATATCACGGAATACAGCAGCAAAATTATTAATGCGGCAGCATCTATTGCTATTATTAGCCAGGAAAAGCGCCTGCGATTGGAAAATTTCGTATCCGGAGGTTTTATATCATCGGGATTTTTTAAATATTTATGCAAATCTAATTTAATAAGCCCCCAGCTGATTTCAGGCAGCAGCAGGTTAATGACAAATGCAATCGAATAGAGTATGGCAAATAGTGAAATCAGGGTCAAGCGACGTTCTCTTAATATATCAGCCTTAATCCGGAGCAGGATATAATGAAGAATGGCTAAAGCAAGCAGGATAAAGGATTTTAGCTTATCATTTCTTGTAACAATGAAATAATAAGTTTCATCAGGAGCTTTTTGCTTAAGCTCCGGCTCTATGCAAGGCTCATTCTCTGCATAATCCTTTGGTAATGGCTCCCCCAGCTTTGCATTACAGTCAATGCAATAATTATACTTATTATCCTGTATGGTACCGCATTGCATGCATTTTTTCATAAATTACAACCCTTTCGTCAAATAAAACATAGCAATAAATATGTTAAAACAGCTGGCTATTATTTCATATTCAATATTTCATGTTCTATTATATATTAAATAGTTAAACAATTCACTTAAAATTTCATTAAAAAATATAAGCTTACATCCTGAAAGAATGATGTCTCCAAAGACGGAGCTAAAGCTGCAAGCATGGATAATTGCTAAAATGGCCAGTTGATACAGTTTTTCTGGCTTATATAGAAGGTGAAAATAAGTGAAAAGCGTATGGCAAAGCAATTTACAAAAGCACTTAAGGAGGATTATAATTATAGAAGTTGGGAGTAAAATCAAATCCTGATTTTGATTTTTATATTATTACTATGATAGGAGAATTTCATCAATGAGTTTACAGATAATAGGAATACGTGAGAATCCTGAATACCTTGAAAGAGGTATTGATTATTTTGCAGCAAAGTGGGGAATTGACAGAAGAATATATGCAGATAGTATTTCCCACAGTATAACTTGCGACAGTCCCCTGCCCAGATGGTATCTGTTGCTGGAGGATAATGAAATTATTGGCAGCTACGGTTTGATTACTAACGATTTTATAAGCCGGCAGGATTTGTATCCATGGCTTTGTGCTTTATATATCGATGAGAGCCACAGAGGAAGGCAATTAGGAGCTAAGCTTTTAGAGCATGGCAGGCTTCAGGCCGGCAAGCAGGGTTTTTCAAAGCTGTATCTCTGTACTGATCATGTGGGCTATTATGAGAAATACGATTGGAAGCATATTGGATTCGGTTATCATCCTTGGGGAGAGGAATCCAGAATTTATGAAGCAACCAGCTTATAGAGTCAAATAAACCGAAAAAGCAATTGAACTAATAAGTTAATTTGCTTTATTAGTAAAGTCAGGTAATTTTATAATAAGCCTATGCTTGTTGAAGCCGTACATAATACAGTCGGCACAATCAGGCATAGGCTTTTTTATTATTTATTAAAGGTGTAGACACGGTTGTACTTTATTAAATGTGTATGCTCTTTTATAAGAAATCGTCAAGTCTATTAAATAACTAGTATTCTGTCTATTCAATAACTATTATTTTGCTCATATCCGGCTCATGAGGTTCCTTTGTTGTATTTGCATAGCCCAATACAACCGAGCAGCCAAATACATAGCCATCAGGAAAACCAAGGCGTTTCGCAAATTTTTCAAAATTTTCGCTGTCTTCAAAGGCCAGTCCGGTTAAACCACAGATAACACTGGCAAGTCCAAGAGATGCTGCCGCAAGGGTGATATTCTGGCATACTATTCCACAGTCTATCTGGGAATAATTGCTTTTTTCGATAGGAATAATTATCATGCAGGGAGCATTGTAGAATACCCTGCCACCCCTTTGAATAATTCTGTTATAAGCTGACTGATCCTCCATGTTCTTCAGCCTTGTCAGAGCTGCCTCTTCAATTTCCTGCAGCAGCTGTCGGTCCTTTACAACAATAATGCGCCAGGGCTGACGGTTTACTGCGCTGGGAGCCTGTATGGCCGCACATGCAATAGCCTGGAGGATTTCATCGTTTGGCATATCACTTTTATAATCCCGGCATGAATAACGTTCTGCGATTACTTTGAGGGTTTCATTCATATATTTCTTCATGAAAATCATAGCTCCTTTCCTTATTAAAGCCTTATCTCTTATAAATTAACCTGATTTTGAAGCGAACCAAAGTCGGCATATTTCCATAATCATAAAATTTGCTTGCTTTTACAATTAAATGCCGTATACTCATGATTATAATGATAAATTTCAAATATGCAATATTTTAGAAAAAAACTTGAACCCTATGTCTTATACTCGCGACTAATTATATGAAAGCATGCAAAAGAAAGGAGAAGTGGTAGTATGGTTTTTTAGAAGGCGGCTGTGAAAATGAATTTGACAGGCTGCTGGCAAAAGTAACAGCCGGCGATGAAAAGGCCTTTGAAAAGCTTATGAATTCATATTTAAAAACCATATACAACTTCATCCTGATGCATGTTAGGTCAGATGAGGATGCAAAGGATATACTTCAGGAGACAATGCTTGGAATATGGCGGAGCTTATCCGGCTTTGACAGAAAATCAAGCTTCCGGACCTGGATATTTTCTATAACCCGCCGTAAGATTGCCGACTATTATCGCAGAAGCTACAGGAATATGAACAATTGCAAGGAGGACATTTCAGATTGCAGCGATGAGTTGTATTCATATGGCGCCATAGAGCAGTTAGCGGACACAATCACCGTTCAGAATGCGGTAAATAGTTTGAGCGATGAAGAGAAGGAGCTGGTGTATCTGGTTTTTAATGCACAGCTGACATACAGGGAGGTCGGAGAACTGACCGGGCTGCCGGAGGGTACAATTAAAAGTAAAATGTTTGGAATACGCAGGAAGCTAAAAAATATGCTGAAGGAGGGTGGTTATTAATGGATGAATGCAGTATTATAAGTGACCTGCTTATTGATTATATTAACCGTAATCTGACCAGGGAAGAAAACAGCAGGGTCATTCTACATCTCTCCCGATGCAAAGGCTGTTTTGAAGAGCTTAAAGATATTATCGAGTTTAGAGATATGCTAAATGTACAGATGAAGGAAGTCCCTGATGACATTAAGGTGACAGCCTACGATAAGCTTAAGCAGGATACTCAAAGTCTGACAGAAATACTGGAGTCAAAATCTCCATTTATGGCATTTGACATTTTAAGCTATGCACTTAAGCCGGTACAGGAAACATTGGACGTTGTAACACATTTGATATAGGATAGGAGGTATAAATATGAGTGATATTCCAACCAAGGAAATTGCTGAATTGCTGGATGAGGTTTCGACAAAGCTGCCCAAGCTGATAAATGGCCTTGTAGGTTCATTGTATTCGGCAGATGCGGGCAAAAATATTGGTCAGGCTGTTGGGGCATTATACAAGGAGCTGGTTGAGCAGGGAATACCCAAGGAGGATGCGCTTGCAATGGCCAAAGATTATATGATAAGCCTTAAGGATGTTACCTCAAACTTTAGAAAATAATTGTCATGGAGGTAGTAGATTTGGTGACGGTTCTGCATTTTATCAAAACCTTTCTTTTACTGCTGATATACATTGTCCTACTACCTCTTATTCTCTTATGGCTGGGAGCCCGTTACCTGATCTACAGGTATAATTTTCGCAAGGGTATGCTGAGTGCAGGCCTGTCAAGAGAGGATATAAGAGCTTTTATGAAATAGTAGAATAATTGGCCAAGACGGCTTAACAAAATCGGCCGTCTTAGTATCGGTTGTATATGCTGTTGCATAGCTGCAAAAAAGTCAATTTAAATTAAACATACTAATTAAGTTATATCAGGGCTATCATCTGCTGAGATTTGATGCATTTTAAGCGATCATAATCAGCAGCATGATAGCCTTTTGTGCAAAAAACTTATATGCTTCTATTAGTAAGAATAAGTGAAATTTTTCTGCTACGAAATTGCTTCAATCTGTGATATTATTTAGTAATACAGGATAAATATGCCTGTCTGTTGTAATATTTAAAATATGACAGACGGCTGTATCTTGACATATATAAAGCAAATCAGGTGGATAAGATGTATAAAATTCTTATAATAGAGGATGATTTGACAATTGCAAATACACTGAAGGAACATCTGGGCAAATGGGATTACGAAGTCAGCTGTGTTACTGATTTTAAAAACATTACAGAGCAGTTGGTTCGCTTTGATCCACATCTGGTTCTTTTGGATGTTGTGCTGCCATACTTTAACGGCTTTTACTGGTGTGACCGGATTCGTAAAATCTCCAAGGTTCCTATTATCTTTATCTCCTCAGCCGGTGACAATATGAATATTGTTATGGCCATGAATATGGGAGGGGATGACTTTATTGCAAAGCCCTTTGATTTAAATGTTCTTACGGCCAAGGTAGGAGCCCTGATTAGGCGGACCTACTCCTTTCAGGGCAAGCTTAATCTTATAGAGCATAATGGAGTCATACTTAATCTTTCTGATGCATCCTTAAGCTTTAACAGCATTAAAATAGAGCTGACCAAGAATGAATATAAAATATTGCAGCTGCTTATGGAGAATGCAGGAAAGGTGGTAAGCCGGGATGATATCATGCAGCAGCTGTGGGAAAGTGATAACTTTATTGACGACAATACCCTGACGGTAAACATGACAAGATTGCGCAGAAAACTTGAAGATATAGGCCTTTCTGGCTTTATATCAACCAAAAAAGGAATAGGATATATGATAGAGTGACAGATAAAGTGACTGAGTAGCAATCTGGATGTGACAGCCCAATTATGCCTGATTGGATGGCAACCTGAAGGAGATTCATATGAAAAAGCTTCTCAAATCTATACTGTTATATATCATAGGTAATATAATAAAGGCCTTTGTTGTGCTTGCTTCATTTGGCATTTTTTTCATAGTCTTTTCACTATATTCACTTCCGACGGAGGCGGTGGTTTATGCTGCCTTTCTGACGCTTTTCTTTATCATGATAGTGGCAGCTATAGATTTTATCCGTTCTTACAAAAAGCATGTGACCCTGTTAAAGCTGAAAAAGAGTATCACACTTTCGGATTTTACCTTTGAAAACACCTTAAATTTCATTGAAAGAGATTATCAGGAGCTTATCAGGGCTTTGGATGAGGACAGAAAAAATCTTGCCTGCTCCAAGGATGCCGCTTACTCCGACATGATAGAATATTACACGATATGGGTTCATCAGATAAAAACGCCTATTTCAGCCATGCGTTTGCTTTTACAGTCGGAGCCCTCAGAGATTAGCAGTGAGCTTGGTGAGCAGCTTTTCAGGATTGAGCAGTATGTTGAAATGGTACTTCAATATTTGCGAATGCAGAATATGAGCAATGATCTGGTTATAAAAAGGTATTCGCTTGATGAAATAGTGAAGCATGCGATAAGGAAGTATTCAAAAATCTTTATCAGGAAAAAGATAAGATTAGACTATGAAGAGCTGGGCTATCAGGTGCTTAGCGATGAAAAATGGCTGACCTTTGTTATAGAGCAGCTTTTGTCAAATGCGCTGAAATATACTAATAAAGGCTGTATATCCATATATATGGATAAGGATATGCCTGATACCCTGGTGATTGAGGACAGCGGAATAGGAATTGATTCAAGCGACCTGCCACGGGTTTTTGAAAAGGGATATACCGGCTTCAACGGCCGCATTGACCAAAAATCAACCGGTATTGGGCTTTATTTGTGCAGGAGCATTTTGGACAAGCTGTCCCATACCATCAAAATTGAAACGGAGGCAGGCAAGGGCACGAAGGTTAAAATAGGGCTTGGAACGGCCAAAATAGCGGGAGAATAGAAGTGTTACCGATTTAAATATTTTAACCTTTCAAATATGTAAGCTTGGGGGAGAAAATGTAAGCTGAAAAAAGGGCATTGCATTTTCTCTTTTGCTATAATCTGCAAATGTGGGGAATAGAAATTTATACAGAAATGAGGTAAAGTATGACACTTTTAGAGGTTAAAAATTTAAAGAAAATCTATACTACAAGATTTGGAGGAAATACCGTACAGGCCCTTTCCAATATGTCCTTTTCGGTAGAGAAGGGTGAATATGTTGCAATTATGGGAGAATCCGGCTCAGGAAAAACTACCCTGCTTAACATAATTGCTGCTCTTGACAAGCCTACGGGCGGAGATGTTTTGCTGAACGGCAAAAGCATAGTAGCTATTAAAGAAAAAGAAATATCTGCCTTCAGAAGGAATAATCTTGGCTTTATTTTCCAGGACTATAATTTGCTGGATACCTTTTCAATCCAGGATAATATATTTCTGCCCCTGGTTTTGTCGGGTATGCCTTATAAGGAAATGAAGGAAAGAATAAGCCCGATTTCAAAAAGACTCGGTATAAGCGATATCCTTGAAAAATACCCCTACGAGGTTTCGGGCGGAGAAAAGCAGAGAACGGCGGTAGCCCGCGCCTTGATTACCAGACCTCAGATTATACTGGCCGATGAGCCGACCGGAGCCCTTGATTCCCATGCAACAGAGAGTCTTCTCAGGCTCTTTTCTGAAATTAACCGAGAGGGGCAGACGATACTGATGGTAACACACAGCATAAAGGCTGCAAGCCATGCCGGGAGGGTACTGTTTATAAAGGACGGAGAGGTATATCACCAGATATATAAGGCTGACAGTTCCAATGAGGCTATGTATCAGAAGATATCTGATACCCTTACCATGATAGCGACAGGTGGTGGAAGGTATGAGTAGTTTATTCTATATTAAGCTGGCAGCTACAAACATCAGGAAAAATTCCAGAACATATTTGCCATATATCCTTTCAGGCATCGGAATGGTTATCATGTTTTATAACCTGAACTTTGTATCATCTGCAAGGAATATAGGTAGTGACAGTACCAGCCTCAGAGCGATTCTGAAAATGGGTGTGGTTGTAGTCGGAATATTTTCGGTTACATTTTTGCTTTACACCAACAGCTTTCTGATAAAGCGCCGCAAAAAGGAATTCGGCCTCTTCAACATTCTTGGAATGGAGAAAAAGCATATAGCAAAAATCATGCTTTTTGAGACCCTGATTATAAGCTTTATCTGCATATCGGCCGGTATCCTGGCGGGCATAATTTTAAGCAAGCTGACGCTTTTGCTGCTTTATAAGCTAATCTCATATAAGGTAAGCTTCGGATTTGAGGTTCCTCCTGTTGCAGTGCTGGCTACAATAGCCTTATTCGGGCTGACGTATTTTGCAATTCTTTTGTATAACGTTTTTCAGGTACATTTATCAAAGCCCATAGAGCTGCTAAGAAGCGGCAATGTCGGGGAAAAGGAGCCTAAGACCAAATGGCTTATGGCTCTTCTGGGTGGCACAAGCCTTGCTACCGGCTATTATATTGCCCTGACTGTGGAAGCTCCGCTCAGAGCCCTGAATTTATTTTTTATAGCAGTGATACTGGTAATTATAGGTACAAACTTTTTGTATAAGGCAGGAAGCATTGCTGTTTTGAAAATCCTGCGGAAGAACAAAAGGTATTATTACAAGCCAAATCATTTTATATCTGTATCAGGTATGATATACCGCATGAAACGCAATGCGGAGGGACTCGCCAACATATGCATCCTATCCACTATGGTAATTGTAATGGTATCAACGACAGTTTCTCTTTATATTGGCTTTGAGGACATTATAAGGACCCGATATCCAAGAAATATTGTTATAAGCTCCGGCTCCGCATCGGACAGTCAGGTGGAGGAAATAGAAAGGGTCATAAGAGAACAGACGGCTGGCTTAAATGTTGAAGCAAAGAATATTATAAGCTATCGTTGCGCCGCATTTGTAGTCCGTCAGGAGGGTGAGCACTTCAGCTTCGATAGCTCATGGACCAAAATGGATGATTATATTGCATTACTAACGGTTATGGATATTAATGAATACAACTCGCTAATGGACAGCTCTGAAAGTCTTGCTCCGGGTCAGGCTCTGGTTTATACCATAAAGGGGAAATTGACGACAGATGAGCTGGATCTGAACGGTTATAAGCTTAAGATTAAGAGACAGCTGGATTCCTTCAGTGCAGAGAGTACAATAGAATCGTATCTCAGCAGGAGCTATGTAATTGTTGTTGATAATGATAAAACCATCGAGGCTATAAACAAGGCATTAAGTGACGGGAAAGAAGAAAAACTCGAGCTGGAATATTACTATGGTTTTGATCTTGATGCCGATAAGGAAACCCAGATGAGTTTGACATATACTTTAAATGAAGAAATCCGAAAGCTTATACCCCATAATTATTATGTGGATGGGGTGGCGGTATCAAGAGAATTTTTTTATGCGGTATATGGCGGCCTTTTTTATCTGGGAATATTCCTTGGGCTTCTCTTTATTATGGAAACAGTCCTTATTATCTATTATAAGCAGATCACCGAAGGCTATGATGATAAGGAACGCTATGAAATCATGCAGAAGGTCGGCATGAGCAGGTCGGAGGTTAAGAAGACTGTAAAGGATCAGGTTCTTACTGTATTTTTCCTGCCTCTTGTGACAGCGGTGGTTCATCTGGCATTTGCCTTTAAGGTGATAACCAAGCTGCTGGCGGTTCTAAATCTTACAAATGTAGGTCTGTTTGCAGCATGTACGGCGGTTACTATTATCATTTTTGCCTTATTTTATATCATTGTGTATACCGTCACTGCAAGAAGCTATTATAAAATAGTCAGCTTTTAGTTTGAAAAGCGCAAGCTTTCAGTCAGATATCCAGTTTGAATCCAAATCTGCCTATATGCATATCCCTATATCATAAACAGCATAGCTGCTATCAGAAAAAACCAATCAAGGCAATAATTTTTGATTGGTTTTTTCTTACTATTAATTATTCAAATTTACTTACAAATTCAATTATTTTGAAGTTTTATTTTTTTAAATTGCATAGTAAAAAGGCGGATAATAACTTATTTATAATAATAATTTATTAAATATTGGAACATTTGTTAAAAGTATATATAAAAATAAAAGCTAACAAAAAAGAATCTATATATTTTGTACTATAAAACGCACTCTATAATTGACAATGCAACTTGATATAGTTATAATATCGTTATAGCAATATTATATTTTTATAAATTATATCTTCTAAAGTTTTATCTAAATTTAAGATTTATAAAAATATAAGCTTAATTTCAGCTTTCTTTTGTAGGCTTATAACATACGTGGGAGGATTTTTTATGAAAGTTGTTATGAACAAAAGGAAGGCCAGGGGATACAGAGAGTTTCTTTATATTTTGCCCTTCCTTATTCTGGTTGCAATATTCTCGTATTATCCGCTGTACGGCTGGGTATATGCATTCTTCGATTATAAACCACCCTTCCCGTTATCATGGGATAAGTTTGTCGGACTAAAGTGGTTTAAATCTATGGTGGACAACAGCGTTAAAATAAAGCAATTGCTTAGCGTTTTGAGAAATACCTTTGCAATTAGCGGTTTAAGCTTGCTTTTCTCATGGTTCCCGATGATTTTTGCAGTGTTTTTGAATGAAATCAAAAACAAAAAATTTAAGAAGTTTGTTCAAACTGTTACAACATTACCTAGATTCATAAGCTGGGTTTTGGTTTATTCAATTGCATATTGCGTTTTCAACAGTACAGGTGTGGTCAATTCGGTGCTGCAGAGCTTGGGCTTGATTGATCAACCTATAATGTTCTTACAGTCATCCGAACATGTATACTTTAAGATGTGGGTTTGGCTTACCTGGAAGGAAGCCGGATGGGCTGCAATCATGTATATTGCTGCAATAAGCGGTATTGATGAGCAGCTGATAGAAGCCGCAAAGGTAGACGGTGCCTCCAGGATGAAGGTTATATGGCATATAACCATTCCTAGTCTTTTACCGACATATTTTGTACTCGTCATGCTTAGTTTGGCTAATCTCCTTTCCAATGGCATGGAGCAGTTCTATGTGTTCGAAAATTCCTTCAACAAGGAATATATACAGGTTCTTGATCTGTACGTATACAATCTGGCCATGGGAAGTGGGGGTTATCCGCTGTCTACAGCAATCAGTATGTTCAAGAGTATTGTCAGTATAATTCTTTTGTTTACTACCAATAAGATATCCAAGATGATCAGAGGAGAAGGATTTATTTAATTACTTGATTTAGTATGAATCCTGACATCCTAATCGGGATTGTTCTTATATGTAATCCGGCACTAAAAGCATATAGCAGGTAAGATAAAAGAATTATGGAATATAATTAGTCTGGAGGAAGTTAGATGAGTATAGATAGTCCTGTGCTTAGAAAGAAGAAAAAGAATAAGATTAAGGTTAGTTTTGCCGATAGAATTATTAATGCAATAACATATATAATATATTCAATTTTTGCATTTGTTTGCGTCTACCCTTTTTACTATATATTAATCAATACCATCAGTGCCAACAATTTAAGTGAAAGAGGCAAGGTTATAATTTGGCCCAAGGAGGTCCACTTTACCAATTATACTGAGGTGTTAAAGATACCGGATTTATTCCAGGCCTTGAAGGTTTCCGTTGCAAGAACCGTAGTAGGAACAGTTGTAACGGTAATTATTGCAGCCTTCCTGGGATACATGTTTACCAGGGAAACACTTTGGAAGCGCAAGTTTTGGTACCGCTTTGTTGTGGCAACCATGTATTTTAATGCCGGTATCATACCGTGGTTCATAACCATGCGCAATCTGCGTCTAACCAATAATTTCTGGGGATACATTTTCCCTATGGCTGTATCGCCATTCTATATAGTATTATGCAAGACCTTCGTTGAAAACACTCCAAAGGAGCTGCAGGAGGCGGCTGAAATTGACGGAGCAGGAACCTTGAAAATATTCTTCCGAATTATTATCCCGGTTATAAAGCCGATACTTGCCACCGTATCCATATTTTCTGCAGTGACGCAATGGAACTCTTTTCAGGATACTCTGTTGCTTGTAACAGATAAAAAATACTATACCCTGCAGTTTCTCCTTTATCAGTATCTGAATCAGGCAACCAGCTTATCCGCTCTGATCAACAGTAATGTCTCTGCGGAAAGTCTGGCAGCTACTCTTGCCAGAGCTCAGACAGCAACAAGTGTGCGTATGACGGTTACAATAGTGGTAGTTACACCTATCCTGTTGGTATATCCGTTTTTCCAAAGGTTCTTTGTAAAAGGTATAATGATAGGAGCAGTAAAGGGATAATGAACAATGAAGCAATTCATTGTTTATTATAAACAACAGGGATCTGCAAAACTATATAGCCTGATACTTTCATATGACCAATGCGGATTGGTTGCGGATCCACCGGACAGCCGCGTACATATTGAAAGACGTGCAGTAAAAATCAGGTTATTCTTTTGCATATCTCTGGACTATAATAAGGGAGGAATAATGAATGAGTATTAAAAAGCTAATCTCAGTTATGCTGGTTACTGCTATGGTTATAACTGCTTTAGCAGGCTGCGGTAAAAAGGCTTCAAAAGATAGCTTTGAAGAAACCTTAACCATTGATGTTTATGACGTAGCAGCTAACTACCAGGGAATGCAGACAGGTTGGTTCCAAAAGGTTGTTAAGGACAGATTCAACATCGAGCTGAACATAATAGCTCCTCAGGTTGCCGGTGATGCTATCTTCCAGACTCGTGCATCCACAGGTAATCTGGGTGACATTGTACTTCTCGAAGCTGAAACCTTCATTGAGTGCGTTCAAAACGGACTTATCAAGGACATTTCAAAGGAATTTGCCGAGACCAAGTATCTGAAGGATTACAAGGATCAGATCGATACCTTTAACAAAGGTATTCCTGGCAACGATGATGTTAAGACCTACGGTATTCCTACTCAGATGACCAACACATCACCGACATCATATTCACAGGAAGTTATTTATTCAAGCCCGCTTCTTCGCTGGGACCTGTACAAGGAGCTTGGAATGCCTGAAATCAACGACTTAGATGGCCTTTTGGATGTTCTTGAGGCTATGATGAAGAATCATCCTACCAACGATGATGGAGATCCGGCTTACCCGTTCTCCCTGTGGCCTGACTGGGACGGCGGCGACAGAATGATTGGTATTGCAAACGTAGTACAGCTTACAACATGGTACGGTGAGAAGATTAAAGAGTCTATTATTCTTAAACCCGACGGAACCTTTATACCTCTTACCGATAAGGCTGGTTCATATTACAAGATTTTACAATTCCTTAACAAGGCTCAGCAGAGAGGTCTTGTTGATCCTGACTCCGGCACACAGGACTGGAATACAGCCTGCGCTAAGATGTCAGCTGGTCAGGTTTATCTGATGTGGTACAGCTGGCAGGTTGGTTTCTGGAATTCACAGGATAGACTTAAGGACGGTACCGCGTTCATCTTTGTTCCTGTAAAGGATCAGATGTACTATGCTGAAGCTGATACCTACTATGGCAGCGGTCGTGTATTTGGTGTAGGTTCAAAGGTTGATGGGGAGAAGTATAAGAGAATTATGGCGTTCCTTGACTGGTATGCTAGCCCAGAAGGTCTGGAATTCCAGCATTGCGGTATCAAAGGCTTCACCTATGAAGTTGGTGAGGACGGAAAATATATCCGCATCAACGACAACGCTCTGATGGATAACCTGCCGGTTCCTGAAGAGTACGGCGGTGGCGGCTTCCAGGATGGTAACAATGCTATCAACCAGTGGATTGTTGACGCTATCAGCATCAATCCTAACACAGGCGAGCCTTATGCAAGCCAGTATTGGAAGTCCTATAAGGAAGCTACTATGACCGATATGAAGAGAGAATGGTCAGAGAGATTCGGTGCAGAGCATGATGTTGATTATATGAAGAAGAACAACAAGCTTGTTATCAGCCCGAATGTCAGCGTAGCACTTCCTCCGGATACAAACGATATCTCCGTAATACGCAAACAGTGTAATGAAACCGTCTGCGACTACTCATGGAGAATGATATTCGCTAAGTCCCAGGAAGAATTCGATGCTATGTGGGATGAGATGGTTCAGAAGCTGGAAGGCTTTGGCTTCAAGGATCTTGTTGAATTTGACAAGGCTAAGTTCCAGGTTGAGCTGGATGCCAAGAATGCTGCTGCTAAGAAGTAATTATTGAAAAGCAATCAAAATAAAATATATTAAAGCCATAAATCATTCATGCCACAAACAGATTCATCTGTTTGTGGCATGAGTTTTTGTTTCATATATATAATGTATGTGCTATACTATATAGGAAGCTGAACTTGTGAGACAGAAAGTTTATAATACGGGAGATGAAGAATGAAAAAGCTGGTAATTGGAATATTGGCTCATGTGGATGCAGGAAAAACAACCCTGGCTGAGGGGATACTTTTCAAGACAGGAAGCATCAGAAAGGCCGGCAGGGTGGATCACAAGAATACCTTTCTGGATACATATGAGCTGGAACGGGAAAGAGGTATTACCATCTTTTCAAAACAGGCGGTGTTTTCCTATAAGGATATTTATGTGACCCTGCTTGACACACCTGGGCATGTTGACTTTTCGGCAGAAATGGAAAGAACTCTGCAGGTATTAGACTATGCAATATTGGTAATAAATGGAAGCGATGGTGTTCAGGGACATACTGAAACCTTATGGAGCCTGCTTGCCAGATATAGGATATCTGTTTTTATTTTCATAAATAAAATGGATCTTGAAGGTACAGAGCGTAAAAGCTTAATTGAAAATCTTAAAAAACATCTGAGTGAAAGCTGCATTGATTTCAATGATGATATAAATTCTACCGCTTTTCAGGAAAATATAGCAATTTGTGACGAAGCTATGCTAAGTAGCTACCTTGAAAAGGGCAGTTTAGACGGTTGTGATATAACAGAAATGATAGCTGAAAGAAAGGTTTTCCCCTGTTATTTTGGCTCTGCTCTCAGGTTGGAGGGAGTGGACGCTTTTCTTGATGGACTGGCAGGTTTTACTAAAATAAAAAGCTATCCTGAAAGCTTCGGAGCCAGAATATATAAAATTGCCAGGGATGAACAGGGCAACCGGTTAACCTATATGAAGATTACGGGCGGGCATCTTAAGGTTAAGACCCTGCTCAGCAATAAAAGGACCTATGCATTGGATGTTAATAATAGCGGTCTGAAATATGATCTTAATATGTTGGCCGATGATGCCGGAAGAAGTACGACAGATGGCAGTGCCTTGGAGATTTGGGAGGAGAAGGTTGATCAGATAAGAATATATTCAGGAGTTAAGTATGAGACTGTTGATGAGGCTGATGCGGGAACTATATGTGCTGTTACCGGATTGTCAAAAACCTTTCCCGGAGAGGGCCTTGGAATTGAATTAGGATCGAATCTGCCTTTGATAGAACCGGTTTTGAATTATCAGCTGATATTGCCTCAGGATTGCAGTCCATATGTTATGTTCACCAAGCTGCTGCAATTGGAGGAGGAAGAACCCCAGCTTCATATAGCATGGAATGAGAAGCTTAAGGAAATTCATGTCCAGCTTATGGGTGAAATCCAGCTGGAGGTATTAAAAAATATCATATTGGAGCGCTTTGGGGTAGAGGTAGAGTTCGGACCCGGTAATATCATGTATAAAGAAACCATTCTGGAGCCGGTAATAGGTGTGGGACATTATGAACCCTTAAGGCATTATGCTGAGGTGCATCTGCTGCTGGAACCGGCAGAGCCTGGCAGCGGCCTGCAGTTTTTCAGCAAATGCAGTGAGGATATGCTGGATCGGAACTGGCAGAGAGCTGTCCTTACGCATCTTGAGGAAAAGGAACACGTAGGGGTTTTAATTGGCGCGCCGATTACAGATATAAGGATTACGCTTATTGCAGGGCGAGCCCATCTTAAGCATACGGACGGAGGGGATTTCAGGCAGGCTACCTACAGGGCTGTACGTCAGGGGCTAAAGAAGGCAAAAAGTGTACTTCTTGAGCCATATTACAGATTCAGGCTGGAGTTGCCTGCAGATTGTGTTGGCAGAGCTATGACGGACATTAACCGGATGAATGGCAGCTTTAAGCCGCCGGAGCTTACCGACGGAATAGCCATACTTAGCGGAACAGCCCCGGTCGCTACCATGAGGGGATATCAGATGGAGCTGACTGCTTATACCAGAGGAAAAGGCAGGCTTTTTTGTGTGCTTGACGGCTATAAGCCCTGCCATAATGCCGATGAAGTTATAGAAAAATATGGCTATGACAGTGAAGGTGATATTGAAAATCCCACAAGCTCAATATTTTGCGCCCATGGAGCTGGATTTGTAGTAGAATGGAATAAAGTAGAGGATTTCATGCATATTGACAATTCATGGCATCTGCCTGACAATAAGTTAGGAGAAAAAGCAGATGATATGAGATCAAAGACAATAAACCTGGCAAAGGAGAGTAAGGCAACTGCGGGGGAGGCATCTGGAGCCGGAAAATCAGGCTACAACAGCTCCTGGCAGGAGGATAAGGAGCTGGAGGATATATTTATCCGTACCTTCGGACCGATTAAGGACAGACGGGCCTTTTTCAAAAAGGAAGAAAGAAAAATTTATAGTGAGGAAAACAGCGGACAGAAGAGTAATAACGGTGCTGATGGAGCAGCCAACCATAAAAGAGGCATAAATAAGGAGCAGCCAAAGGAGTATCTGTTGGTGGACGGCTACAATATTATATTTTCCTGGGATGAGCTTAATGAGCTGGCAAAGGAAAATATGGACGCGGCCAGATATAAGCTGATGGATATGCTCTGTAATTACCAGGGCTACAAAAGCTGCATAGTAATACTTGTATTTGATGCTTATAAAGTCAAGGGTGGACTGGGTGAAGTAATAAAATACAACAATATCCATGTAGTCTATACCAAGGAAGCTGAAACTGCTGACGATTATATTGAGAAGGTTACCCATGATATTGCAAAAAAGCATTTCGTCAGGGTGGCAACCTCCGATGCTTTGGAGCAGCTCATAATCATGGGGCAGGGAGCTATAAGGCTGTCTGCAGCAGATCTTAAGGAGGAAATAAAGCGGGTAGCGGAGCAGATCCGGACTGAGCATCTTCATAAGCAGACCGGTGGCCGCAATTATATAAGGGAACACTTTGATGAAGGGCTTCTGGATTTTTTACTGAAGGATAAAAAAGATAAGGAAGATAAGAGTGATATGCAAAGTCCCTAAGATAATAAAAGGCCCTTAAATAATAAAATTGGATGGTATGCTTTCTTTATCTGCTTATCAGTAAAGTGGTGCATGGATCGGCATTAAGCTGTCATTGGAACCTTAGCTGATATTATAGCTTCAGAAACAGAAAGCAAGTAAAGATTTGATAATTATACAGAAAGATGAATGATATTTAAAGATAGATGATAAATAATTACTGACAATATATTACAAGGAGGTATAGTAATGTTTGAAGGCAAAAATATGCTTGATTTGCTGAAAACAAGAAGAAGTATAAGAAGTTATAAGGATAAGGAAATTGAAGCAGAGCAGCTTGAGCAGATTCTTAAGGCGGGACTTTTGGCCCCATCCAGCAGAGGCCGAAGGCCATGGGAATTCATTACCGTAATCGATAAGCAAAAGCTAAAGCTACTTTCCGGTTGCAGGGAGGGGAGCAGCTATTTTCTTGCTGATGCTGCTGCGGCTGTTGTAATTGCAGCTGATCCGGCCAAATGTGATGTATGGGTTGAGGACTGCTCCATTGCAGCCATTATTATGCAGCTTACGGCTCATTCCATGGGCCTTGGCTCCTGCTGGATGCAGGTGAGAGAACGTTTTACTGTAAATCAGGAAAAGGTAGAGGATTTTGTGAAAAGAACTCTTGATATACCGGAAAACTATCATGTTGAATGTATCCTGGCCTTTGGATATCCGGATGAGGAAAAAAGGGCATATGAGGACAAGGATTTGCCATATGACAAGCTACACTGGGAAAAATTCTGATTAAGGAGGAAGGCGGTATTATGACCGGACAAGTGTTATATAATGATGTTGAACTAAACAAGGTAAGTGTGCAGGACCCATATTATGTGAATGCATTTGAAAAAGAAATAGAATATCTTAAATCACTTGATGCAGACAGGCTTTTGGCAGGATTTCGCCAGGTTAAAAGGCTGAAAGCCAAGGCTGAAGTATATGGGGGATGGGAAAATACCGAGATTAAGGGTCATACCCTCGGCCACTATTTGACTGCAGTTGCACAGGCTTATGCTGCAACGAAAGATAATGAGCTGCTTAAGCGTGTGCATTATATGATTGATGAGCTTGCCGAGTCGCAGCTTGAAAGTGGCTTTTTGTTTGCATCAGGCGAATATCTCTTTGATAATGTGGAGCAGGGCAAGCCTGCCTGGGTTCCCTGGTATACGATGCATAAGATTTTTGAAGGCCTGATTGCCGCATACAGGTTAACCGGATACAGAAAAGCCTATGAGGTCTTTGACAGGCTTGCCGACTGGGTTTATGACAGAACCTCAAGATGGGATGAGGAGCTTAATTTGCGTGTTCTTAAGGTGGAGTATGGCGGCATGAACGACTGCCTGTATGATGTGTATTCATTTACCGGAAAAGAAAAGCACCTGATCGCTGCCCATAAATTTGATGAAATGGCTCTGTTTAGCGCCATACGGGACGGTAAGGACATACTTAACAATCTGCATGCCAATACCACCATACCCAAGTTTGTCGACGCCATGAAGCGCTATATGGTAGTGGAAGGCTGCGAGCCTTTCTATCTGGAGGCCTGCGAAGGCTTTTGGGATATGGTGGTGGAGCACCACAGCTATGTAACAGGCGGCAACAGCGAATGGGAGCATTTCGGTCCGCCTGACAAGCTTGATTGTGAAAGGACCAGCTGCAATTGTGAAACCTGCAATACCTACAATATGCTGAAGCTTTCCAAGGGACTGTATCAGATTACAGGTAAGAAAAAATATCTGGATTTTTATGAAAATACCCTGATTAATGCGATTTTGTCATCCCAGAATCCCGAAACAGGCATGACAATGTATTTCCAGCCGATGGCTACGGGGTATTTTAAGGTATATTCCACTCCCTATGATAAATTCTGGTGCTGTACCGGGACCGGAATGGAAAACTTCACAAAGCTGAATGACGCTATCTATTATACCAGGGAAGATAATGGAGTATATGAAATAACTGTAGGAAGGTATGTAAGCTCCGAGCTTACACTGGAGGATATGCCGCTTAAGCTGAAGATGGAGGCTGGCTTCCCTTACGATGATTATTGCAGGATAAGCCTGCCAGAAGTAAGTGAGGGGCAGCGGCTGGTGATAAGGCTGCGTATACCTGACTGGAGCTGCAGCCGGGATTTGCCGGATGTTAATGGTTCAAGGGAGGGTATTTACGAAAGGGATGGCTTCATCTATTTAGACAGAAATTGGAGCAAAAATGATCTTGTAAATATCCGTTGGCAGATGACTGTTACATATCATGATTTACCGGATAATCCCCATAGTATAGCCTTCAAGTACGGTCCGGTTGTACTTAGTGCCGGTCTTGGAACAGAAGATATGACTACTTCCAAAACAGGTGTCAATGTTACAATTCCTACAAAAAACATTGATATAAAGGATTATATTCTGGTTAAAGGGATGACAGTTGAACAGTGGCTGTCAAGGCTTCCCGAGCATCTGATAAGAAAGCCGGGCAGTGACAGGCTCGAGTTTGTTCTGAGGAATACAGATGAGGATGACCGGCTGGTATTTAGTCCGCATTTTATGCGATATAAGGACAGGTACGGAATTTATTTTGTAATCTTTGACGAAAATTCACAGGATTATAAGGCTCACCTTGAGGAAGAGGAAAGAAAACGCCTGCTGGAGCTTAATACTATTGACATCATCCCTGTTGGAAATGATCAGTATGAATTAAAGCATGAGATTAAGGGTGAGAATACCTTTGCCGATACAGGCAACGGTTATATTCACAGGGGTGCCCACCCAAATGGCGGTTATTTCTCCTACACTATGAAGGTAGATGAAAGTGCCACAAATGAGCTGCAGCTATATTTGAGCATAGAGGGCTCACCGGTTGCCTACAGGATATTTGTTGATGACACTATGCTGGTGGACAGCTCAACCCCCGGAGGCTGGCCTCCAAAGATATATCTCGAAAGGATAGAATTACCTGGAGAACTGGTGAGCGGTAAGGACAGGGTAACGATAAAATTTGTCAACTGCTCGGAGCGGGGCTGGTTTAAGGTATATAACCAGATTAGAATGGTCAGAAAATCGATTTGAAACAGTTTTGAATAGAATAATAATAGAATCCGGAAACCTGTTATTTAGCCGATTTCCGGATTCTTTTGTATTATTTTAATTTATATTTGCATTACTCCCACTCAATTGTGGCACATGGCTTCGGGCTTAAATCGTAGCAGACACGGTTTACGTTGGGCACTTCCTTAAGAATGCGGTCTGTTATCCTAAGAAGGATGGGCCAATCAATCTGCTCTATGCTGGCGGTCATTGCATCTACGGTATTAACAGCACGAATGATTACAGGATATTCATAGGATCTGGCATTGTTTTTAACTCCCACTGACTTGAAATCAGGTACCACTGTGAAATACTGCCATACCTTTTTGTCAAGACCGGCTTTAGCAAATTCCTCCTGCAGGATTGCGTCAGATTCCCTGACTGCCTCAAGGCGCTCACGGGTGATGGCTCCAAGACAGCGAACTCCAAGACCGGGACCCGGGAAGGGCTGACGGAATACCATATACTCAGGTAGGCCCAGCTCCAGGCCGCAGGCCCTTACCTCATCCTTAAACAGATAATAGAGGGGTTCTACAAGCTTAAAGTTAAGATCCTCCGGCAAACCACCCACATTATGATGGGATTTAACCACCTTTGCGGTCTTGGTGCCACTTTCAACGATATCAGGGTAAATGGTTCCCTGAGCCAAAAATTCTATTCCCTCAAGCTTTCTGGCTTCCTCCTCAAATACACGGATGAATTCGGCACCTATAATTTTACGCTTATGTTCCGGATCAGAAACATTGGCCAGTTTGGATAGGAAACGCTCGCTGGCATCTACATATATAAGGTTGGCATCATATTGGTCACGAAATACCTTTACAACATTTTCAGATTCGTTCTTACGCATCAGGCCATGGTTGACATGAACACATACCAGCTGCTTGCCGATAGCCCTAATCAGCAGGGCGGCTACAACCGAGCTGTCCACTCCGCCGGATAGGGCAAGCAATACCTTTTTATCGCCCACCTGTTTTCTGATTTGCTCCAGCTGATCCTCGATAAAATTCTTCATATTCCAGTTGGCCTGGGCCTTACAGCAGTCAAAGATAAAGCTTCTGAGAAGAACATTAAGCTTGTCCTCATCCTCAGGCCAGGAATCAAATGCCATGCTGCATTTAGCCTTTTTATGGTTTACTGCCATAATCGGAATACCGGATGAATAAAGCTCCTGCGATACATCAATTTCTACACCGTCTACTATGTTGTTTTCCCCACCGTTTATGATAATGCCTTTAAGATTTTTCATGCTTTGCAGCTTTTTTACTGCTATGTCATGGGGATGGATCTCGCTGTACACACCAAGGGCACGGATAGCCCGGGCTATATTGGTATTTACATGGCTTCCGAGATCAAGTACTACAATCATATCCTGCTTCATATGTACCTCCATAATCAAAAGAATCTTCCATGCTAAAACAGCTTCCATTCAAAAAAATTGCTAAATTGTTTGCAAATTAACATATTTTTAAGACATTAATTAATATTAGCACAGATTGACCGGTATGAAAAGAGGTTCGCAAGCTCTTTCATCCTATGCAGTAATTAGTTTTTCTACTATATAAAATTAAAAATTTTGATTTGTGCCTGAATAAAAATTTGGTTATGGTATAAGAGAACGGTTATCGACAAACTCAAAGGAGAGGAGTAATAATATGAACCTGCTTTATAAGGGAAAGACAAAGGATGTCTATCAGTTGGAGGACGGTAATTATCTTTTAAAATTCAAGGATGATGCTACAGGTGAAAACGGAAAGTTTGATCCGGGCGCAAATACTGTCGGGCTTACAATAGAAGGAGCCGGACTGGCGGGTCTGAAAATGACTAAATACTATTTTGAGAAGTTAAATAAGCTTGGGATACCAACACACTATATAGACGCAGATTTGGACAGTGCCAGCATGACTGTTAAGAAGGCTACGGTTTTTGGCGAGGGGCTGGAGGTTATATGCCGTTATCGGGCTGTTGGCAGCTTTATCAGAAGATACGGTAAATATGCCAAGGAAGGGCAGTCGCTGGATGCATTTGTTGAATTTACCCTTAAGGATGATGCCAGAAATGACCCGCCCATTACCGAGGATGCCCTGGATATGCTGGGAATTATGACAAAGGAAGAGTTCATGACTGTTAAGGATCTGACCAAAAAGATTGCTGGAATCGTTAAGGATGATCTGGCTGCCAGAGGTATTGAGCTGTATGACATTAAGTTTGAATTCGGCCGGGTTGGTGATGACAAGCACATTGCCCTGATTGATGAAATTTCAGGCGGCAATATGAGAGCCTACAAGGATGGAAAATGGCTTGAGCCGCTGGAGCTGAGCGAGCTGGTTACAAAGTAATTTGAAGGCAAAATGAATGAGTTTAAAATGTAATAGTATATCTCAAAGATACCTGCTGCATGGGCAGGTATTTTTTTGCTAACTGCTTATATTCTATGTCAATCAGCGTATATTTAAATACTTGTATGATTCTGCCCTGAGAGTGTAGAATAGTATCAGGAGTAGATATTCGGTATAATTTTTCGGAAGGTTGAGATGGTGAGGGCCATGAATAAAAAATACGACAGGCAGATCATGCATATTGATATGAATTCCTTCTATGCGTCCTGTGAGCAGGCTGCAAATCCTGAGCTTAGGAATGTTCCGCTGATAGTTGGTGGAGATCCCGAAAAACGCAAGGGTATTGTACTCGCTGCCAGCTATGATGCAAAGCGTTATGGGGTAAAGACCACCATGACCCTGAATGAAGCTGCCAGATTATGTCCGGATGCAGTTTTTATCAGAGCAAACCATGAGCTTTATGAGGAAATGTCCGAGCAGGTAATGCAGATTTTTGCCGAGTATGCGCCTGTGATGGAGCAGCTGTCAATAGATGAGGCCTTTCTTGATATGACCGGGACAGAGCAGCTATATGGGGATTTAAAGAAGCTGGCAAGGAAGATACAGAACAGAATCATGGATGAACTGATGCTGCCTTGCTCTGTAGGTATTTCATCCAATAAATTGCTGGCTAAAATGGCATCGGATTTTAAAAAGCCGATGGGTATTACCACTATATATCCTGATGATATTAAGGAAATGATTTGGCCACTGAAGGTGTCCGAGCTTTTCGGTGTAGGCAAAAAAACCGCCATGAAGCTAAATCAGTTGGGGATTAGGACAATAGGGGAGCTGGCTAAAACAGATATAGGCGTTTTAAGCGGCCTTCTGGGTGAAGGTACTGCAATGATGCTGCACAATTATGCCAACGGAATAGATCCTTCTCCAGTAGTATCCAGCAGAGATGAAATAAAAAGTATCGGACATGAGATGACATATCCTGAGGATTTAACCCGAATCGAGGATATATTGAGGGAGCTTCTGGTTCTGGTGGACAAGACTGCTTACAGACTAAGGCAGAAAGGGCAGAAGGGTAAGACTATCAGTATAAAGATTAAATTCAATGATTTTACGTTAATAACAAGAGCCCATACCATTAGTGAAGTAACGGATTCTGCCGACTGTATATATCAGGTGGCAAAGGAGCTGGTTACATCCTGCAAAATAGCAAAGCCGATTCGCTTGCTTGGGGTAACTGTATCTAATTTTGAGGATGACAGCATAAAGCAGCTGTCCCTGTTTTCACAGGATAATGACAGAAAAAAGCTTGATTCCATGCTTGATGAAATCAGGGGAAAATACGGCTTCGATGCTATAAAGCGGGCGGCAAGCCTTACAAGTCCATTTAACCAGCAGTAGATTAGCTTTATGGATGGAATGTGTTTTTTTAGGAAAATAGATGTAGAATTTAATGTTTAGTCATCTCGGCTATTAAAGAGTTTGTCTTTATATGATATAATACTGTTGCGCTAAAAGCTTTTAGATAATTGCAATAGTTGCACACTAACACGTTTTTGACTGATTTTGAATGCTATTTTAAGTAACAGGATGTAAGCTGGATGATTTTATTTTATCATTATCGGAGGAGGTAATTTATGAGTAGCTGGAAGCATCTTGATGAATTTCTGAAAGAGAATCTGAAAAAAGGTCCTGCCGGTTGTGGCTGCGCCGTAGCACAGGATGGGGAAATACTGTTTGAGCAGTATTACGGATACGCTGATATTGAAAAGCAAAAGCCCATTACTGAGAAATCAATATTCAGGCAGTTTTCAACCACAAAGGTTATAGTTTGCACAGCAGCCATGATTCTGTTTGAAAGAGGAAAATTCCTTCTGCAGGATCCGATTTATGAATATTTCCCTGAGTGGAAGGACACCATGGTGGCTGAGAAGCAGGAGGATGGTACATATAAAATAAGGCCTGCAAAGAGACCTATTCAGGTAAGGGACTGCTTTACCATGTCAATGGGTATCGGATATTTTGGGGAAGATTATACCCATCAGATGGCAATGAAGGTAAGGCAGGAGCTTGCCAAGGAAGTAGGAGATTATACATTAAGACAGGATATCAGGGCCATGTCCAAGGTGCCTATTGCCTTTGATCCTGGAACACGCTGGCTTTATGGCTTTGGCCATGAGCTTGTAGCCGGCCTTATCGAGGTGGTATCAGGCAAGACTGTCGGTCAGTTCCTGCATGATGAAATATTTGAGCCTCTGGGAATGAAGAGTACCGGATATCGTTATTTTGGTGATCTTAGGGAACAGATGGTTACCTTGTATAACCGCAAGGAGGATGGCAGCCTGGAGCCTATGAAGGCATTTATGGATGAAAGACATGAGCCGGATGCCAGGTATGAGGCAGGAGGAGCAGGCCTGTTTTCAAGTGTTCGTGATTATCTGATATTCTCACAAATGATGGCTTGCGGCGGAGAGTATAAGGGAACCAGAATCATCGGAAGAAAGACAATAGATCTGATGCGTATGAATCAGCTTGATGAGCAGCAGATGAAGGATTTCACCTTCCCTTATGTTGATGGTTACGGTTACGGTCTGGGTGTCAGAACTATGCTAAATCCTGCCAGAACCAGCAATACATCTGTAGGAGAGTTTGGATGGACCGGTGCCCTTGGTACCTATGTTGCAATCGATCCCAGCGAACGCGCTTCAGTGGTATATATGCACAATCTTGTTCCAAACATGGAAGAGTATACCCACCACAGGGTACGCAATATCGCATTTGGAGCATTAAAGTAAAGGAAAACGGCTCATACCTTACCTGGATGGTACGGCATGAGCCGTTAGCTTGTATCTGAGCTTTACATTCCTGCTTATCTAATCCAGGCAATACACGGAGGGATTTCGTCAAATTTGGCTAATGAATATCAGTAAGCGAATAAGTTATCAGTGGAAAATGGCTAATTTCTTTTTAAAGTTAGCTTCTCCAGTATTTTTGCATCCTTGACAGAGAAGATATCCAGACAATGGAGGGCGCGAGTGCATACGGTATATAAGAGGGTATCCTCGTCAGAAGAATAATCATCAGCTGAGCCTATAACAGCAACGACGGCATCAAATTCAAGTCCCTTGGTCAGATATGACGGGATTATGATAATTCCAGGGGGTATCCAGCTGCTGTTGCTATCTATCAGGACGGTGTTTATCTTGCTGCTTATTTTATTATATAATAGATTGCAGTCATACTGGGTTCTGCAAATTACGGCAATTCTATTGTAATTATCCACTTTAAATGACATCAGGTAATCAGTTAATGCTTTGCATAGCTCAACAAAAGTATCTGAGCTATAAATCAGCGGCTCTTTTCCGTGACGGCCGAAGGACTCAATATTTGATGGAAGAATCCTCTGGGCAAAGCCCATTATTTCCTGGGTTGAGCGGTAGCTCTTGCTAAGCTCAAGATATTCCAGCTCATCATGAAGTATATTCTTTAATTCCTTCAAATCAGCTATGCTGCCATAGCTATTTATATTTTGCTTGGGATCTCCAAGTATGGCTATATTGCTGTGGGAATAAAGCCGGAACAGGAATTTGAACATAGCCTCGGAATAATCCTGCGCTTCGTCTATTATGACATGCTTTGTGTCCTTGTTGGCCTCAATCATGCCCAGCAGGCTCATCATATAAAGTACGGGAGCCTGATCCTCATAGAGCAGAAGGCCGTCATCCAGTGCATTTACCGTATATTTGACCAAGTCCTCCGGCAGGCCTTTGGCAGGAATATTGCTGCTTATATAATCGCTAAAGAGCTTGCGGTAAAGGCTGACAATATTTAAAGAGCAGATCTCGTCAGCAGTCTTTCTGCAAACTTCCAGCTCCTTAGTTAGCTTAAGACGGGCGAGTGCCTTTATTTCTCTCTCATTAAGATCGATTCTTTCTGAAAGCTCAGCCTCAAGCTCCTTCAGCCGATGGGGTTCATATTCATTTATACGATACCTGATCATAAAATTAATATGGGACAGTCTCCGGGCTATGGGCATACCTGCAAGGCCTTCATGATAAAGCCTGTCTATCTCGTCTTTGCTGGCGAAGATATGATCATTTACACTTATATCCTCAAATACATGATAATTCTTTTCCAGTTCGGTAATGTATAACTCTATTATTTTTACAAAATCCTTTGACGCCTTAAAGCGTATAATTTCTGTACGTTTGCCTGATTTACCGCTATTTATACTAAGCAGCAGATCCTCCATATATTCGTCATAGCTTTCATATTTTGTAAAGCTCTCCTCCAGTATCTCCCTTACCAGCTTATTCATGGTTTTATACTGGATATTTTCCTCACCCAGTTCCGGCAAGACATTGGAAATATAGTCGGCAAATGCTTCATTGGGAGCAAATAAGGCTATATTTTCAGCCTTGAGGTTGTTGCGGTGGCGGTAGAGCAGATAAGCCGCCCTGTGGGTTGCAATAGAGGTTTTTCCGCTGCCGGCAGGTCCGGATACGACAAATACTTTCTTGCCGTCATAGCGTATAGCACGGTTTTGCTCCTTTTGAATGGTGCTGACAATGGTTTTCATGCCGCTGCCGGTATTCTGGGCCAGAATATCCTGCAGGATATCATCCTCGATTGCTATGTTGCAGTCAAACATCAGCTTAAGCTCGCCCTTTTCAATTCTGAACTGGCGTTTAAGCAGCAACTCTCCCTCGATCCTGCCTAAGGGAGCCTCATATGATGCCCGTCCCGGTTCATAATCATAAAAGAGGCTGCTGACAGGGGCGCGCCAGTCGTAGATAAGGGTATCAACTTTATTAGGCCTTCTCAGGCCATAGATACCGATATAGAAGCTTTCGCTTTCATAGCCGTCTTCCTTAAAATCGATTCTGCAGAAATAGGGTGAGTTATATTGCTTTTCCAGCATAAGGATTCTTCTCTTGTTGTCGGATATATCGCTGACATTTTGCTTCAAAAGATTGATGTATTGCATATATGTTGTTATTTCCAGATCGTCAGAGGGGTTTATACCCCCGCTTTCCTCCCACATTTCCCTGTTCAGTATGCGCGAATCGGCCTTCAGCTCATCGGTTTTTCTAATTCTGTCAATAAGCTCTTTGGCTATAATATCCCTTACTTCCTTGACTCTTGCAGCTTCAAAATCCCATTCCTTATGCATAGCATATACTCCTTTCATAGCTTATCTGTATTATGTGATAATAGCATGGGAGCAGATGGAAATACAGTCTGTTAATTTAATTTAATTTGTGGTATAATATATGCAGGGATATTTCTTTCTTACATAAAATTCAATAGTATACTTCGAGTTTACATGTTTTAGAATAATCAATAGATTTCCCTGAAATACCTTATTATTCATTACTTAAGCAAAGCAATCAGGTAAAGGACAGATAAGGATGAGCTACAATATACAATCAGGCAGGCCTGCCAATATAAGCGGCAGACTGGAGAAGGAAATAAGGGTATATGACTTGCTGGACCGGCTGGGAATTTATTATGACAGGATTGATCATGAGGCACTGGAGACGATGGAGGCCTGTGAAGGGGTAGACAAGCTGTTTGGTATACGTATGTGCAAGAATCTTTTTCTGTGCAATTCCCAGAGGACTAAGTTTTACCTGCTTCTAATGCCGGCAGATAAAAAATTTATCACAAAGCTTGTATCCAAACAGATTGGCAGCGCCAGATTATCCTTTGCTGAAAGGGAATATATGGAAGAATTTCTGGATATAACACCAGGTTCGGTAAGTGTAATGGGGTTAATGAATGATATAGGCAGCAATGTGCAGCTGCTGATAGACAAGGAGCTTATGACGGAAGAATATATCGCTTGTCACCCCTGCGTCAATACATCCAGTATAAAATTAAAAATGGAGGAGTTGTTAAGCAAATTCCTTCCATATACCGGGCATGATTTTATTGTAGTGGAGTTATAATGCCAGTAACGGCGAATTTGAAGGAGCAAGGAGCAGATATAACGGATTTATATATCAGGTATTCCAGATTTCCATAGTGATGTAGTGATATATAGTTATAAGGCCCAGACTTAATTTTGAAAAATTTTAGCCTGCTTATATAAGTTATTTTGCTATTATACCGATATATATTATAGTTGGGTTATTGACAAGAGCTATTATCAGCGATATATTAACTGAGATAGCGATATATTGACAGAGATATTAAAAAAGCCTATAAATGCTGCAGCTAAGCTTAATAAAAGATGAAGCTAGGCTTAACGCAGTATAAGGTTTGATGTGATAATAATAGGATGTTGGCCTACAGACTAAGCTGCTTTAGCAAGGAGGTTCCATGTCAGAATTAAGACCAGTAAACAACAATACCGCTGTAAGTACCGGTAGCATATCCGCAGGCAGAAGCAATACGGCAAAGACCGATACGAGCTTTTCTGCTTATCTGGATAATGCCAATAGTCTTGATGATATATTCAGACGGGCTTCTCAAAAATATAATATCTCGATAGATTTGCTGAAGGCTGTTGCCAAGGCGGAGTCCAACTTTAATCCAAATGCCGTATCCAAGGCAGGAGCACAGGGAGTTATGCAGCTTATGCCTGCTACGGCAAAGGAGCTGGGAGTGGTTAATCCTTTTGATCCTGAGCAGAATATTATGGGTGGAGCAAAATACCTGTCAGGTCTGCTCAAGAAATATGATGGTGACGTCCGTCTTGCGCTTGCCGCTTACAATGCAGGCAGCGGGAATGTAAAAAAATATGGTGGAATACCTCCCTTCAAGGAAACCCAGAATTATGTTGTGAAGGTTATGGGTTATATGAAGGAGAATATAACTATCCCTGCTACTGCAAGCAAACTTTCCTCCGCCAGAGCTGGACAGGCTTATCATGCTACTGGAGTGAATCAAAATCGGTCCGACTATGTATTTGCAGATGACGGCGGCAGCAGCCTGGATGAGCTGTTCTCCTATGATGACTATTTAAGATTAATAGATTTTTTAACCAGGGAAGATAAGGAGAGGAAAGAAGACGAGGATAAAAAGAAGAGCAGTATAGATCCCATTGTCACTCCATCATATATAAATCTGATAAACTGATAATAAGAAATATAAAATTATTTTTACGAACACAGATATGACACAAAAGCTTTCTATATTAACTTATATAGAGAGCTTTTTATTCTATTGGAAATACGCAGGTTTATGCTGAATAAAAACATTCCAAAGGAATATCGGATGAAATCGATATACATAGTATAGGGTAGTCTACGAAGAGCTTTCATAAGCACTTAAATATTGGAAATACTTTATATATACAGTTCCAATATTTGTTGGAGGGATAATATGGGCTATACCGATATAATTGCTATAGTATTGTCTTATCTGCTGGGATGCATTAATACCGGATACTATTATGTCCGCCTGATTCATAAACAGGATATCAGGACAATCGGTACCAAGGTTACCGGTGCCTACAATGTCAGCAGACTGGCCGGAAAAAAGGGTTTTATAATAACCTTTACAGGTGATGCGCTTAAGGGAGCTATAGCGGTATTAATATGCCGCTTTTTGGCAGTCGATGATACTGTTTTATTGCTGTGTATTTTGTTAGTTATTACAGGACATATTTTTCCCTTTCAGCTAAATTTTAAAGGAGGTAAAGGCCTGTCGACCGCTTTCGGGGCCTTTTTGCTTTTTGATCCGATAGTTATACTTATGTGGCTGGTCGCCAGTATTGTTTTCTTTCCCTTTGTTCGCAGATACACTGTTACTGTCTTGTTTGCACTTGTATTTTTACCCTTTGAGCTATTTATATTTGATTATCCCTACAAGATAATTTTCTTTTTTATACTTTATGCAGCCCTGATTTTTTTTGCCTGCAGAAGTAATTTGCAGGAATTTATAAAGGAAAGGGCATATCATGGGAGGAATAATTGAGCTGTCAGTTTTTTAACTGATTTTGGCCTTAAGCAGGGAAAGGCTTCCTGGGATTACTGAATAAAATGCATTTTATTGTAGGTTTGTCAAACATATGTTACACCATACTTAATAAAATCATTTAAGACTTCTTGTGGCGATTTCCATCCCAGGGGTCTAATTGGAAAACGGTTATACTCTCTTTTGTTATATATAGT
>Ga0134105_1000368_pt1 | contig 51155 bp, 50 predicted proteins | sample 16_3_2metaG_FD_94457 | JGI IMG/M metagenome (GOLD analysis project Ga0134105, IMG submission 94457) | Switchgrass degrading microbial communities from high solid loading bioreactors in New Hampshire, USA - 16_60_3.3_214_A3 metaG | ecosystem: Engineered > Bioreactor > Semi-continuous > Anaerobic... | reverse complement strand
ATTTCGAGGTCGCTTTCTACTTGCCTCTGCGCAACGTCATAACTGATTTGCTCTCCGATAACCATTTCCCCTGCTGCCCCGTCACCCGGTGCTTTTTTATACAGATAGCTGTATATCATGCTGGCTCCGGCGTAGCCGGCAAGGTTGGTCGAGTGCTTATGCATATCATCGATACACATTCTTGAGTAGTCGATGCCCATATCGATCAGCTTATTGATAAACCCTTTCCAGTCCGCGATACCGGTTTCGGGGTAAAGCGTTTTGGTTTTATAGGGAACATCCGGCGCTTCATTGTGCGCAGGGAATATCACAATCTTCGTGGAATTGGATTTTTCATTCAGCAGTATTTCGAGCTGCGAATTCATATCGCTGTAAAACCCGCAGAGGAACACCACGTCATATACGCCGTTTCTGAGCTTTTGAAGTATGAGCGGGTCTGACGCATACGTCTGGACGGTTGCATAACCGCGGCTTTCCGCATCCACCGTAAGATTGACGTTGTTGTCGCGCGCCATATCTTGCAGTATCCTGAACACCTGCGAAGAGTAGATAAAACTGTTGCCGAGAATCAGAATTGTGCAGTTCTTACCGGAATAATCCTTTTCGCCGGCTCTGCTTGTTTCAGGAAGATAGCCGAAATCCAGCCATCTTGCCATTTCGATAATTTTATTATACGAAAACATATCCTGTCTGAAATAAAACATAGCGTACTGCTGCGCCTGCTGGTTTCGTACAAAAAGCTGATAGACCGGCACCTCCCAGCTCGCGTTTTCGCCTTTATACAGCAAAGTAAGTTTTTTGACGTCAACGGTTGCGGTAATTGTATTCGATTCAGACGAGATCTGTTCTGTGTTGTTCGGCAAATCTCGGCTGTTGATGTAACATTCGCCCGCCAGGATATCATCGAACAGAATCTGATATCTCGTACCGTCGGTATTTTCCTTGACAAATTTGATTTTTACATTATCCGGCAGCCGTATGGATAATTTATACCCGGAAACGCGGATTGCCGTCGAAGCGATTATGTTCGCGTTTCTGATTTTGCTTTCCAAAGCCAAAAGACCGTCGCTGTTCTTCTTTAAGTATTCCGGGGCGTCCTTATCCACAACCTCGACTTCGGAAACAGTACTGCTGGCATCGGAAACCGAACTGCTGGTTTCGGAAACAGTACTGCTCGCTTCGGTCGCGCTTTCTGTTTCGGATACGGCGCTGCTCACGTCGGAACCGGCGCTTTCAGAACTGCCCTCTGTTTTGTCGCAGCCGACGGTGGAAACTGCAAACAATACGCACAAAAACAATGCCAAAATTTTCTTTTTCAATTTCATCATCTCTTCCTGTTGTCAATATTCTACCAAATTTTATTATAATAATCAAGATATTTATATATATTTTTTAAAAAATAAACCGCCCTTTCAGGCGGTTTATGATTTAATTGTATGAAAAATTATACGCCGATTCGCTGATGAATTCAAATTCTTTCAGATTATTCTCTATATTATCTTGCGTTTCACTCGGATACAGTATATAACCCAATCTTTGATGGAATGTCGCCGGTTTTTGATACAAATAGCTGTATATCAGGCAGGCGCCGGCAAACCCCGCAAGCTGTTTGGAATGACCGTACTCATCGTTGTAACAAAGCATATATTTTTCCACGCCGTCGATGATTAACTGATCCAGAAAACCTTTCCAGTCCGCAAGTCCGACCTCGGGGTGAAGCGATAGACTGTTATACGGAGCGTTTTCATTTTCGTTATGCGCCGGGAAAATAACCATCTTTGTAGATTCCGGCAATATGCTCAGTATCTTCTGAAAACCAGCGTCCATATCGGCATAGAATCCGCACAGGAAAACCGCGTCATATTCGCCGGATTGTGCATTGTTTCATCAAGATCCAGCTGAAAATATTTGCTTTCCGATGAAACCGACTGTTTCGTATCCGCAACCGTTGCTTCAGAAAGCGCATGCAGATAAAAGGGCAGTTTTGTGTATTCGGGATACATTACTTTTTTGGTACAGCCCGACAGCGAAGCGATGAAGAGCACACAAAGAAAAAGCGACATCGCTTTTTTCATCCAACATGCAACTCCTTTTATATTAGACGTCTTATTTAAAATAATACAAAAAACGGCATGAAAAATCAAGTGATTTTTCATGCCGTCTGTATATTCGGTGCAAAATATTATATACGTTTTCTTATAGCTTCCAGCGCTTTTACGATCGGCGGGCAAAGAATGGCGGTTGTAAGTATCTCAATCAGAAAATTCATACCGACAAAAGCGAATATAATAAAGCTCCAAACATCGGTATTGTTTTCTGCGGCTGCCGCCATCAGCAGATCGTTAAACATTAAAGCATATAAAATCAGGAAAATACCGGTATTCAAAACAGGCGCTGCGACGCTAAGAATCAGTGACTGAACGAATGTATTCTTTATTGCCTTACGAATTGCCAAATATATCAATCCAAGCAGCAAGCCTACAAGAAAGGTTCTGACAACACAAGCTATTGTCGTAAATACCGGATTTAGATTAAATAAATAATATCCGCCAGGGTCAAAACCGATGATACACTGCACCAAAATCGTAAGTCCAAAAGTCGTGCCGACAATAACGCCGCCTTTTACGCCGTAAAACATTGCGGCTATTACAATCGGTATTAAGCTGAATGTTAAATTGAACTCGCCAATCTTTATCGTACCGGCAATGAATTGGAGAACAACCGTCAGTGCAGCTAACAGCGTACATCCGATCCACACCCTAAAAGATTGATTTTTAGTTGTTTCCATTTTCATCACTCCCGTAAATGTATATTGAGAAAAATTATACAGGAGCGCTCAAGAAAAAACAATATGCAACTTTCACATTTTTTCACATTAAAAATGGCGATATTTACAAATAATCTATAATTTTTCGTAAAAGTTGATAATATTTGTCTCAATCTCTTTGCGCAGTTCGGGTTTAATCGGATGCACGATGTCCCGATGCGTGCCGTCCGCGCCGACCCTGCTCGGCATCGCGACGATATACTTTTCCTTACCCTTTATCAGTTTAATATCGTGCAAAGCAAGCTCTTCATCCAGAACGATTGAGAATACCGCAAGAAGGTTTCCTTCCGTAAAACTTTTTCTCATTTTAATGTCCGTTACGCGCATTTTTGAATGCCTCCTTGTCGCTTTAAATTAATGTCCGAACTTATTATTTAAAAATAAAATATTTTTATGCAGAAAATTAGCTTTATTTTTTGCAATTATGTGATATACTGATAATAATGCTAAATAGGAGGAATGTCATTTTGACGCTTGACGATTTACCCGTAAACGGAAAAATATATTTTGCCGGTATCGGCGGAATCAGCATGTCCGCCCTTGCCATGATACTATACAATAAAGGCTACGATGTCTGCGGCTATGACCGGACGGCGACCGCGCTGACGCGTGAAATGGAGAAAAAGGGCATCCGTATTTTTTACGAAACCAAAGAGTCGAACCTTGACGGCGTCCGCTGCGCGATTTATTCCGCGGCGCTGAAGAGCGACAACCCCGAAATCATCCAGATTCAGCGGAAGGGCATCCCGCTTTACAAACGAGCCGAGCTGCTGGGCGCGCTCGCGCGGGAATACGCCAACTCCATCGGCGTCGCGGGAACGCACGGGAAATCAACCACAAGCGGAATGCTTTCGTATATTTTTATGCACGGGCAAAAGTACGATCCGACCGTGATTGTCGGCGCCGTGCTTCCGAACCTGAACTCCACCTTCCGTTTGGGAAGCGACGAGAACTTTATCTTCGAAGCGGACGAATACACCGATTCCTTCTTAAACTTCTTCCCGCATATCGCCGTGGTTTTAAACATAAAGATGGACCATACCGATTATTTCCCCAATTATGAGCGGTACATCCAGTCCTTCAACAAGTTTATCAACAACACCGGAAAAGACGGCTACGCCATTGTCAACAAGGAATGCGAAGGCTGTACCAGAGCGGCGGTCGAATATCCCGGCACGGTGATCACTTACAGCGCCACCGGCGACGAGACGGCGGATTTCTATGCGAAGAACATTGTTTTAAAGAAAGGTTTCGCTTCTTTTGACGTATATAAAAGAGGCGAATATTATATGTCTGCCCGGCTGTCCGTTCCGGGCGCGCACAACGTCGCCAACGCGCTGGCGGCGATCGCCTGCTGCGACCTGTGCGGCGTCGATAAAGAAACCATCGCCGGAGGGTTGTTAGACTTCAAAGGCGTGCGCAGGCGCTTTGAATACAAGGGAACCTTCAACGGCGCGGACGTATATGACGATTACGCGCATCATCCCGACGAAATCCGGGCGACGCTTGCGACCGCGAAAAACATGGAGTACGACAGAGTTGTATGCGTTTTCCAGCCGCATACCTATTCCCGCTTAAACGATTTATTTGAAGATTTCGCGTCCTCCTTCCATGACAGCGATCTGGCTGTTTTTGCAGACGTTTATTCCGCGCGGGAGAACAACATATACGGAATCTCCTCGGCTAACCTTTCCGAAAGAGTCGGCGGCAGCAAGTATTTCGACAGTTTTGAGAAAATTAAGGAATACCTGAAAAAGGAAATCCGCGCGGGCGACCTGCTTATTTTCATGGGCGCCGGAAACATTACCGAACTTGCCGAAGAGGTGGTCAGACCGCAGTAAAAACAATGAAAATGTTGTAAATATCAAAAATATGTATTGACAAAAACCCAAAAATGTTCTATGATTAATTGTTCGCATATAAAAAGCAGTTGAATCTGGAGGTGCAATAGATGGCTAAATGTGAATTCTGCGGAAAGAGCGTTTCATTCGGAAACAATGTATCGCATTCCAACAGAAAGACGAGCAGACGCTGGAAGCCTAATATAAGAAAGGTAAAAGCAGTTATTGGCGGCGCAAATCGTTCCGTAAACATATGCACACGCTGCCTGAAGAGCGGCAAGGTTACCAGAGCCGTTTAAACATTGAATTTCCGAAAATCCGGCAGCCGCAAATAGCGGCTGTTTTTCGTTTTTCGCCTTTTCCCTGCAAAACTGTTTTTCTAACCGTTGGTTAAATACATCTCGCGATACTCTTCGTTCAGCATTGCGTAATGGTGCAGTGTTTTGTACTCGCCGCGCAGGTATAAAGATTTCCGCGAGGTGCCCTCGTACTTAAATCCGACGGACTTTGCAAACTTGATGGAGACCTGGTTGCCGTCCATAATCCGAAGCTCTACGCGGTTCAGTTCGAGTTCAAGAAAGGACAGCTTCAAAATGGCGAGCACCGCCTCGCGCATATAGCCTTTTCCCTGATAGGACGGCGACAGCACATACCCCAGTTCGCCCTTGTTGTTGGCAAAATCCATGTTGGCAAACCCGCAGGTGCCGATAAACACGCCGTCCGCTTTGCAGTTAAGCCCCCAGTCGGCATAATTGCCCTTGCGGTACTGCTTCTGCACGTATTCGATGTATCCTTTGGTCTCCTCAATATTCAAATGAGGCATCCAAAGCAGATAGCGGGTCACCTGGTCCAGCGAAGCGTACGCAAACATGTCGTTCGCGTTCGCCATTTCGATTTTTTTCAGGATCAGCCGCTCGGTTTCGATTGTCGGAAGGTCCGAGAATATTTTTCTGTATTTATAATTGTCCATGAATCTCTCCGTGCCTGCAAAGCATTAACAAATTTTAACAAATCGTTTCTATGATTCAAACTAATAAAAACATCCGCCGATTCTTTTAATTTATTATATAATATTTGTAAATATTTTTCAAGAACGAATTTATAAAGTTGCCGGAATAAATCTGTCGAAAAATGGCAATTTCGGACAATGCTTTCCAAAATTGTTAAACCAATAAGAAATATTGTTTAACAATTGTTCGCAGGGCAAAATATTTTGGATGTTTTCGATATAAAAGCGCCGCTTTATTTGTAACAAAATCACCTTGACATAGAAATAAAACTATTGTACAATTACCGTGTTATGTTCCATATACACTTTTTAGGAGGATCCCGTGATGAAGAAACGCCTGATAGGTTTACTTCTATCTGCTTTGCTGCTGTTGCCGATACTGTCTTCCTGTTCGCACGAAGCAGTTATCGTACCAGAAGAAGTACCCATTTACACATTATACACAATCGCCGACACTACGCCTGAAGCGCTCAGAGCGGTAGAGCTGGCTTTGAACCGTATATTGTTCTACAGACAAAAAGTATGCATTGACATCGTAGCTGTCAGCGAAGACGAATATGACGAGCTGATTGCCAGCAAACTGGCCGAGATGGATGCGATCGAAGCAGCAAAGAAGTCCAAAGGAAGCTCCTCATCTGCTACTTCATCCGAGGCAAATCCCGATTACGTATTGACCGTCAGCGGCACGCTGACCGGCGAAGATGTTCTTGATATGCTGGAGAACGGACAGGACGTTCATCCCCGCACCAACCGGTTCGACATATTCCTTGTCAGAGGCTATGATAAATACTTCGAGCTGGCCACGCAGGGAAAACTCGCCGCGTTTAACGAGAAGCTCTCCGCCGAAGCAAAAGTTATCAAAGACTATCTACACAGTTCCTTGCTGACCGCCGCCACCATCAATAAGAAGATTTACGGCGTTCCCACAAACGGCGCGATCGGCGATTACAAATACATCGTTTTCGATAAAGAACTGCTCGAGAAGTACAATTTCGAAGCGAAAACAATGATTACCGTCGACGATCTGAACGAATACCTTCAGGTCATTCAGGAAAACGAGCCGGACGTCGTTCCGCTGAAAAACACCGTTGACACGAGAGATTACTCGTTCATGTTCGAGGACGGCTTCCCCTTCTATGTCGACAAAGACAACAACGTATTGTCCACCTACGAACTGAATGAGATTCCTTCCTACTACGCAAAGCTGGCGCGCTTCAGAGCGAACGGCTACTTTACGAACGCGCAGGGAAGCAGCGAAGGACGCTTTGCAGTGACCTTCGTAACCGGCGACGAAAGCACCATTGAGGAGCTGGAAAAAGAGTCCGGACAGAATCTGGTATACAACGTTTACGCAAATCCCGTCGTAACAAACGAATCGGCGATTAAAAGCATATACTGCATACACAAGTCGGTCGCTTCGAACGATTTGACGAACATCGCGAAAGCGCTGGCAGAAATCTATACCGACCCGGCTATTCAGAATCTGCTTACTTACGGCGTTGAAAACGTAAATTACAGACTTGACGACAACGGACAGGTCGTCATGCTCAACGACGATTATAGAATTAATCCCGATTACGCGGGCAACAAGCTGATCACCTATACGCGTCAGGGCGAAGATCCGAACAAGTGGCTCAAAATCAAGGAGCAGAACAAACTTTCCACCGCATCCAGAGCGATCGGATTCGAATTCGTCCCCAAGACCGTTGAAGGCAAAGACGGCAAAACGACCGTTGCCGAGCCGAATTACAAAACCATCCTGAGAGAAGTGACCGCGAAGTATTATCCCAAGTTCATGGACGGTTCCATCGTGGAACTGGACATGGAAGCGGTTATGGCGGAAAGCGTTCAGTCGGTTATGGAAGAGCTCCGCGACCAGCTGAAACGCACCTACCAAACCAATCTCGTTGCGGAGTACACCAACAACGTCCGCAAGCAGATAACCTCCAGCGCTCAAGCCAAAGAAATCAGACGGCAGGCTGAAGAAACGGTTATGAACGAGCTCAGGTCCTCTGTCAGAAGCAAACTGCAGAGCGAACTGACTACGAAGTACAGGATCGAATATCCGGACGCTACCAACGAAGAGCTGCTGGAAATGGTCGAAGCAGAGCTTACCGAAGCGCTGATAGACGAGCATCTCTATGACGATACCACCGTCGAGAAGGTTCAGAAGGATATCGACGATCTTTACGAGTCGGAGATCGCCTACCTGGTCAACGACAAAGTTTCCGATTATCTTTCCAGCGACGCGTTCCAGATTGCTTTGGACAGAGCGGTCAATTCTCCGAAGTTCAATCAGGAGTTGAACGCTTTGTACAGCAAAAACGGCGATTTGATGGTTGACGAAGTGATCACCGAGATCATCGCCGACGCCATTCGAAAAGCCGCAAAAGCGATGATTGAAGATTACAATAAGGCAATCGAAGAAGCGCTCGACAAGTTTGCCGAGGAAAACAGCGAAGCACTTCAATACTCAAAAGAAGAAATATTCGCGAAAATCGGCTATTACGAAGCGTCCGAAGACAACAAGGATGATCTGGTCCCCGCGTACAGCTCCGGCTTTGAGTTTGTTTACAAGGAAAAGATTCAGCGGCAGTTTAACGCGCTTTATCCGCTCCCCAATAAATAACAAGTAAAACATAAGCGTGCTGAAGTAGAATTCAGCACGCTTTTTTTCTTCAAAATTCAATTGCTTTCGTCAGCGCTTCGTAATCGGAAATATTCATGTTGCGGATTCTTGGATTCGCCACCATTTTTGGCCCCCAAAACCCGAACGCGATATGGCAGATGCCTTTTTTGCGCTTCAACATGCTTGCCGTGCAGCGCACGCTTTCGATCGAGCCGGTTTTGACGATGGTCGTACGATACGTAAATCTGCCGTTGGCGACGGCGACATTCTTTTTGTTGATGCTTAACCCTTCTGTTTTGTATTCAAGCACTTCGCCGACCGCCGCGAGCGCAAGAAGAACCGCGGCGCCTGCCACAAAAATCATATTCTGCGTAAACAAGGAGCCCGCAAGCAACAAAAGCGCGGCAAGAAACCGGAAGGACAAAAAGAAGTACGGCAAAGCTCTTTTCTGCGGTCTTGACAGCGATTTGGGCAGCTCGAAATCCGGCAGCAGTTTTTCAAGCAGGTTTTCTACCCGGTCGCGCTTCGCGATGGGGATCAGCATCGCGGTTTCCTGTGCCTTTTCTTCTTTTTCGTCGCCGTAGCCGATCACGAAAACCTCCATCGTATAATACTTAAAAATCCGCATGAGCGCGTTTTGCTTCAGCCTTATTCCGTTTATTTTATCCAAAGAAAACGAGTATTTCTTTTTCTGCAGCAGACCGTATTCTATGCTCAGGTGATAGCCCTTTTTGGAGAGCGTGAACCGATGGTATCGTATGACGTTGGTCAGCAGCGCAAACGCGAGCGTGATTAAATACAGGACCAAAATAACGATCACAGCCGAAGTAAACGAAATATCTCCGACCGCCTCGCCGTTGAGCAAGTCTTCGATGAATCGTTCCGCGTCGACGCTTTGGTCGATAAGGCTTCCGCCCACATACAGAACAGACAATACCGAAAAGATATATCCGATTTTCGACCGCAAAAGCCCGAGCAGCATAAAATCCCCGGCGTCGAAGACGATGCGCTCCTGCGGGGCCGGCTCGGAATCTTCCTGCAGGTCTTCCGGACGATGGCTTAACAACAACTGCTTAACGTACAGCGCGTCCTCTTTTTTCAGCACCAGCTTCGCTTCCGCTTGGTTCGCCGCGTCGTTTGCCTGCGCGGTATTGTCTATCTTTATCTTGTAAACTTTAAACATTTGGAAAAGCAAATCCTGCGACAAGTCAACCGTCGTTATGGTCGAAAGCGGGATTTCGGTTTTCTTTTTGGTAAATAGCCCTTTGCGAATAATCAGGTAGGTTTCGTTGATCTCAAATGTCGTGGTCATAAATTCGACGAAACGCTTGATCGGCAGAACCGCAATAATGATAACGAGCGTCATCATCGAATCGCTCGAGTTCCCTCCCAGCAATAAAATAAGCGCAAGGATTGGGAATCCGAAATTTTCAAGGAATCCGTCAAAAAGAAACAGGACATGGTTGCGTTTCGGTCCGTACATATCAGCTACCCGCCTTGCCTGATTTTTGTATCAGCTTGTTTTTCAGGTTTTCGGAAATCTCGCCGGCTGTTTCTTCGGTCAGCCCTTCGATCGTAAACTCGTCGCTTGCGGTATGAATGACCAGCTTCGTCAGTCCCAGTTTTCGATAGATAGGTCCGCTGGATATCGTGATGTGCTGAATGCGAATGACAGGAATAACCGACGTGGTGATAAAGAAAATCCCGTGCCGGATCTCTACTTTTTCGTTGTCGATGTAATACCCCCACTGCCTGTATTCGATGACGGGATATAAAAGCAGCGATATCAGCGCATAAAGCAGCAGCGCGCCTTCGACCGCAAAGAAAATCGGTTTATACGTTTCCCAGTCCTCCGCGCTGCGGGTCGCCAGGTTGACCCCCAGAATAAGTACGGCTAAAATGACTAAAAAAACCATTCTGCCGATTCGCCAGGATGTGATTACCTTTTTGTCCAGCTTTTTATACTCCATATGCCCTCTGTTTTATGTATTTATAAAAAATCCGGAAAAGCGCGTTTTACGGATTTTTGCATTCAACTACGCAGTTATTTTTCATTATATAAAGCAAGGCAGGCTTTGTACATCATATAAATATCGGACTTCGAAGCAAGCTCGAACGGCGCATGCATGGATAACAGCGGCACGCCGACGTCGATTACGTCGATGTTCAGCATCGCGATTTCGGTCGCGACCGTGCCGGTGCCGCCCTGGTCCACCTTGCCGTACTCGCCGGTCTGCCATACGACACCGTTGTCGTCCAACAGCTTCGCGACCCTTGCGACCAGCTCCGCGGACGCGTCGGAAGCCCCGCCCTTACCTCTGCTGCCGGTGTATTTGGTTACAACCACGCCTCTGTCGAGGTAGGACGAGTTGTTCTTTTCGTACGCGTCGGCAAAGCACGGGTCGTACGCTCCGCCGACGTCCGCCGAGAAGCAAATCGAGTTGGCGCAGCAGGTTTTCATGTCCGCATTCTGCATTTCGCAGAGCGAAGTCAGGAAATGCGCGAAGGACGCAGAGCGCAGTCCGGTCACGCCCTCCGAACCGATTTCCTCTTTGTCCGCGAACATCGCGATGGCGGTGCGTTTGACGCCGGACAGCGCGCAGATGGCGGTCAGCGCGGGGTATGCGCAGACTCTGTCGTCATGCCCGTAAGCGGCGATCATGCTGCGGTCGAATCCGACCTCTCTTGACTTCAGCGCCGGCACCGCGGTCAGCTCGGCGGTAATCAGGTCGCGCTCGGTGATGCCGTACTTCTCGTTCAGAAGCGTCAAAATATACAGTTTCGCGCTGTTGTCCTCGTTTAAAGCCATGACGCCGTTGATAATGTTAAGCCCCTCGCCGGTGATGCCCTCCGAGAGCTTCTTTTCCATTTGGTCCTTGCTGATATGCGGCATCAGGTCGCTGATATAGAATACCGGATCGTTCTCGTCCTCGCCGACGCTGACGTCGATTTTCCTGCCGTCCTTTGTGCAGATAACGCCGTGCAAAGCGAGCGGAATGGCCGCCCACTGGTATTTCTTGATTCCGCCGTAGTAATGGGTTTTGAAATAGCTGATGCCGCTGTCCTCGTACATCGGAATCTGCTTGAGGTCCAGCCTCGGCGAATCGGTGTGCGCGACGATAATCGAACAGCCGCGGTCCAGGCTCTCCTCGCCGATGACCGCGAGGTATATGCTCTTCTGTCTGTTTACATAATAGATTTTATCGCCCGCTTTGTACTTCTTTCCCTTCTCATAGGGGACAAAACCGCGCTCGGCGGCGTACTTTACCGCGAAAGCGGTCGCTTCCCGCTCTGTTTTCGCAGAATCAATAAATTTGCGGTATCCGTCCGCGTACTGAAAAATCTCGCCCACCGCTTCCGGATAGCGCGCATACACGCTTTCCCGTTTGTAAAGCAGATTCTTTGCTTCTTCCGTTGTCATTTCCCTTTTCTCCTTTTCAATTTACAAACTGACTGTTTTCGCAATATAAATCGATATAGATTTGTTTTACCTTATTGACCTTTTTCACAAACTGTTCCGTTTCCGAATACGGAATGGCCTTTAGCGTCACGCCGTCGTCGGAATAACGCGTATCCGCGAGCCAGCTCGTAACGCTGCCGTGTCCGGCGTTGTATCCGGCAAGCGCCGTGTCCCAGTTCCCGAACCGTTTATAAAGGTAGGATAAATAATATACCCCGTATTTGATGTTGGTTTCCGGATTGGTCAGCGCGCCTTCCTCGTAGTTTTCGCCCTTCATTTTGGCAAGCCATTCGTAGGTGCTCGGCATCAGCTGCATCAAACCCGTCGCGCCTTTTCTGGAGACCGCGTCCGCGCGGAAACTGCTCTCCGTATAAATCACGGCGAAAACAATCTCCTGCGGCACGTCATACGCCGCGGCGTATTTCGCTACGTACTCCTCGTACTTGAGCGGATACCGCTGTTTCTGGATATACCTGTAAAGCATCAAATAGCCGGCAGTCAGGAAAACAACGATCAGGGCAGCCACCGTTATTATTTTTCTCTTTTTCTTCAATATGTTAACACCCTTTCAGAATGTTCTCGAAAACACGCTCGGTGTTTGCCCGCAGCGCCGCCAAATCGGAGTTGTTATATATAATATAATCGCAGCGCGCTTTGAGATATTCGTTGTCCAACTGCTTCGATAGCCGAATCGCCGCCTGTTCTTTGGCAAGGTTATCCCGTTTGCACAGCCTTTCGACGCTTTGTTCGTCGGGCGCGATCACGCCGACAATTTTATAGCACTGTTTGTCAAACCCGCTCTCAAACAGAAGCGGCGCCTGAACGACAACCAGCCCGCCCCTGCTTTTCGGCGCGGCGGCTTCGGCGCGACGGAGCACGGTCTGCAAAATATGCTTGTGCGTGATTTGGTTCAGCTTCATCAGCAGCGTATCGTCCGCGAACACGATTCTGCCCAAAGCCTTGCGGTCGATGCTGCCTTCGTGATCTAAAATTTCGGTTCCGAAGAAGCCGGTCAGCTCCTGCTTCAACGGCTCGCTGCTCTCCAGCAGCTCATGGTAAACGGCGTCGCAGTCGATGACCGCGATGCCCATGGAGGCGATCATCCTGCCGCACTCGCTTTTGCCGCTCCCGCTTCTTCCGCACAGTCCGATCAGTTTCATACCATTCTCCCGTAAAATCGGTTAGAGCCTTATATATTTCGCAATTTCGCTTTGCGGTATGGCGCCCTGCCGCAGGATTTTCGGTTCGCCGACCAAAGAAACAATGGTGGATTCCAAGCCGTACTCGGTGCGTCCGGCGTCCAGAATCATATCCACCCTGCCGTACAGCTCCTCGACGACTTCTTTGCCGTCCTTTGCGCTGATTCTGCCCGAAATATTCGCCGACGTCGCCGCGATGGGACATCCCGCTTCTTTGGCGAGCAGCACAAAGATGTTGTTGCTCGGAAAGCGCAGTCCGACGGTATCGTTTCCCGCGGTCACGATGTCCGGCACGCAGGGCTTCTTTTTCACGATCACCGTCAGCGGTCCGGGCGTGAACGCTTCAATCAGCTTTCTCGCTTCGTCGGTTAAGTACGCGATTTCCTCCGCTATCTTTAGCGAAGCGATATGGCAGGACAGCGGCTTCTGTGCCGGGCGTTCTTTGGCGTAATAAATCTCCGCCACCGCTTTTTCGTCAAACGCGTTCGCGCCGACGCCGTACACCGTCTCGGTCGGAAAAGCGGCGACGCCTCCGTTTTTAATCAGTTCTGCGCATTTTTTGATAATGCCGATATCCGGATTTGATTCGATTACTTTATAAATGACTGTGTTTTTCACGCTATAACCCTTCGTTTCGGATGATGTTTGTAGTTTATCATAATTTTGCCTGTTTTTCCATATGTTTGTAGATTTACAAGGGGAAAATTCATAAAAAAAATATGTTGAAAATTCATTTTTCTAATGCTATAATATGGTCTAATATTTATATGTCATATATGTCTTATTATCGCGAAAATGTCTGTTTTTCAGACGTTTTTCCGTGTTTTTCATCCATTCTGTTTTTACAAAAAGGAGGTTTTCTATGCCCATCAAGATTCCTCACGAACTGCCGGCAACGGAAGTGCTGATCAACGAAAACATATTTGTTATGGACGAATACCGCGCGCTCAGACAGGATATTCGTCCGCTCAGAATCGCAATCCTCAATCTGATGCCGACAAAAATCGTTACGGAAACGCAATTCATGCGGCTATTGTCCAACACGCCGCTGCAGATTGATATAACGCTTTTAAAAACCGCATCCCATCAGTCCAAGAACACGCCCGCCGCGCATTTGGCTTCGTTCTACAAAACCTTTGACGAGGTCAAAAAAGAAAAGTTCGACGGCCTGATTATCACGGGCGCGCCGGTTGAGACCCTTCCGTTTGAGGAAGTGGATTACTGGGAAGAACTCTGCTCCATTATGGCGTGGTGCAAGCATAATGTTTATTCGACGATGTACGTCTGCTGGGGCGCGTACGCCGGACTATATTTTAATTACAATATACCGAAGCGTATTTTGGAGAAAAAGATGTTCGGCGTGTTCGAGCACAGGACGTTAATCCCGCTGTACCCGCTCGTCAGAGGATTCGACGAGGTTTTCCTTGCGCCGCACTCGCGCTATTCGACGGTGGACCCCGAGGATATTTTAAAGCAGGATAACCTCCTGCTCGCCGCCGTTTCGGACATCGCGGGCGTTTATCTGGTCGCGTCCAGAGACGGCAGAGAGGTTTACGTCACCGGCCATGCTGAATACGATCACGATACGCTGCAGAAAGAGTATCTGCGCGACGTCGCGAAAGGCTTGAAGATTGACATTCCGTACAATTACTTCCCGAACAACGACGTCAATTTGACGCCTAAGAACACATGGCGCTCGCACGCGCATCTTTTGTATTCGAACTGGCTGAACTACTTCGTTTACCAGAACACGCCGTACAACATTGAGGAAATACTGTAAAATAGATTCCTTAAACATCAATTTAGAGAGAAGAATTGTCAATGCGCAGATATTTATTTTCGATCAATGAAGAAATGAGCGTATACGACTTTGACGTCGTCATCATAGGAAGCGGAATCGCGGGGCTGTATTCGGCGCTCCATCTGGATTCCGCGCTTCAGTGCGCCGTCGTGACCAAAGCGAATATCGACGAGAGCAACTCCTACCTCGCGCAGGGCGGTATCGCCGCGGTGATGTCGCCCGAAGACACCTATATCATGCACATCAACGACACAATAAAAGCGGGCGCCGGTCTTTGCGACCCGGAAGCCGTCAAGGTGCTTGTCGAGGAAGGTCCGGAGAACATCCGAACGCTGATTGACATGAAGGTTCCGTTCGACGTCAACGCGGACGGCGACCTGCAGATTACGCGCGAGGGCGGTCACAGAACCCGCCGTATCGTGCACTGCGGCGGCGACGCGACCGGCAGGGAGACGACCATTCAGCTCAGCAAAATCGCGATGCAGAAGGATAACCTCCACTTTTTCTTTGAAACCTTTTTGGTAGACCTCCTGACCGACGACAACGGCGTCTGCGGCGTGCTGGTAAAGGTCGGGGACGATTTCAAGGTGCTGCGCAGCAGAAACGTCATCATCGCGACCGGCGGCTGCGGTCAGATTTATCAGTACACGACCAGCCCGCTCGGCTCTGTCGGCGACGGAATTGCCGCTGCGTACCGGGCCGGCGCGGTTCTGCAGGATATGGAAATGATTCAGTTCCATCCCACCACGCTGATTTCCGACGGAAAAGCGTCCAGACTGTTCCTGATTTCCGAAGCGGTCCGAGGCGAAGGCGGAATTCTGCGCAACAGCAGGGGCGAAGCGTTTATGCAGGGCAAGCACGAGCTTGCCGACCTCGCGCCGCGCGACATCGTAACCCGCTGCGTGCTCGCTGAAATGGAAAGAACCGGCGATCAAAACGTATGGCTGGATGTTTCGTCCATGACGACGGAGTTCTTCAAAGAGCGTTTTCCGACCATCTTCAACGAGTGCGAGAGCAGAGGCATTCATCTGACCAAAGACAGGATTCCGGTCCGCCCGGCGCAGCATTACATCATGGGCGGCGTCAAGACCGATATTGACGGCAGAACCAACATCAAAGGGCTCTACTGCGTCGGCGAGGCGGCGCGCACCGGCATACACGGCGCGAACAGGCTCGCTTCCAACTCGCTGCTCGAATGTCTTGTGTTCGGACGCAGGTGCGCGCGATACATCAACGGCAATATCGTGCCCAGCTATATCGAAAACAAGAAGATAAAAGTAGAATCGAAGATTTATCATAAAAAACTGGATATCGGCTTCTACTCTGTGCTTGAAGCGAAAATCAAGCAGATTATGACCGCTTACGCCGGACCCATCCGGAGCCGGGAAGGCCTGCGCACCGCGCAGGCGGAACTGGACGCGCTTGCCGAACAGATCGAGGACGCACATCTGTCTCTCCCCTACGAGTTCAAAGTGTACAATATGCTTCAGGTTTCCCGGAAAGTCGTGGAAGCGGCCATCGCGCGCAAAAAGAGCGTGGGCGCGCACTACCTGATTGACGAGGAGCAGTAAGAAAGAGAGGGGTAACGCTCTATGAAAACCATATTTGACCGCATAATCCAGATGTCGCTTGAGGAAGACGCTCCGTTCGGCGACATCACCACGAACAGCATTGTTCCGGCGGACAGACGAGTTTCTGGCAGGTTTATCGCCAAGGACGACGGCGTTTTGTGCGGCATTGACATCGCGCAGCGCACGTTCGAGCTTGTCGGCGGCGATTTTGAGATGGTAAAATATTTCAAAGACGGCGACTCGATAAAGAAAGGCGACGTCATCGCCGAAATCAGCGGAAACGCCCGCACCATCCTGACCGGCGAGAGAACCGCGCTCAACCTAATGCAGCGCGCGAGCGGCATCGCGACCGCGACCGCGAAAGCCGTCAAAGCGGTTGCGGGCACCAAAGCGCATATCGCGGATACGCGGAAAACCATGCCCGGGCTTCGGCTGCTGGACAAATACGCCGTCAGAGTCGGCGGCGGCGTAAACCACCGCTTCAATCTTTCGGACGGCGTTTTGATAAAGGACAATCATATCGCCGCGGCCGGCTCGATTAAAAATGCCGTGGAAGCGGCGAGGAGACACTGTCCGCATACCTTAAAAATCGAAGTCGAGGTGGAAAACTTCGTCCAGCTTTATGAAGCGCTCGAGGCGAAAGCGGATATTATCATGCTGGACAATATGTCCAACGAGGATATGGCGAAGGCCGTGCAAATCATCGGCGGCAGAGCGATCGTCGAGGCAAGCGGCAATATGGGCGAAAAGGACCTTTCCGAGGTTGCGAAAACCGGTGTTGATTTGATTTCAATCGGAAGTTTGACACATTCTGTTAAAACTCTTGACATTAGTTTGAAATTTAGTATAATATAAGTGTTGTAAATTTATAGAAAAGAAGGTTGAAAAATGAAACACATCAAGCAAATCGCTTTGTTGGCCGTTGCGCTCATGATGATCGTAGCGCAGTTCGCAATCTCTACGTCGGCCGAAGACACAGTTTTAGTAAACCTCATGCCCACCAAAGACAACACGATGGGCAAACTGCAGTTAACCGGCTGCACGATGGAAGAGAACAGCGACGGTTCGGTTACGTTTACGCTCACCGCTACGTCGGCAAACGTCAAAATGATTTTTGCTGAAAACGTTTATCAGGAAGAAAGCGGCGGCACAATTTACAGCGGCGATGCTTTTGACATCACCAAAGGCGCCTTTGTCGTTTACGATTACGCATCTGCCGACGGCGTTTCGTTCAGCAGATTCGTAGCGCATTATACCCGTAAAGACAAAGCAACCGCCAACACGCTTGCAGACCTTTACCTGAACAGTATGGAAAGCGATTCAACATACGCAAAACATCGTAAAGTCAGCGGAGAAGGCTTCGGTGTTTGGGATTTAGGTACATACGTTACTGTTGATAAAGGCTCCTCATGTGTATTTGACAATCATATGCATCGCTTCTGCGACCTTGATTTCGATATGGTCGGCAAAGTCGGCGGCAAACTTACGATTTACAAGTTCTACGTAAGCTCAACTGCAGACGTGAAGGATCTCGGCAAAGTCAGACCCGAGCCTACTAAGTTCGAGTCGAGCGCCGCATCCTCTGCAGCTTCTTCCGTAGCAACTTCTTCTGCCGCTTCCTCCGCTGCAAGCAGCGATACGTCTTCCGCTAAGAGTGAAGCTTCTTCTACTTCCAGCGAAGCGAAATCCGACGTAACCAGCTCGAAGAGCGACAGCTCCGCAAGCAGCGTATCCACCGAAACCGAAGATAGCAGCAACTGGTGGATTTATGTTGTCATCGCAGCCGTTGTAGTCGCTGTCGTTGCGGTTGTCATCTATTTCGTAAGCAAAAACAAGAAAAAAGAATAAGCAAGCAACTTGAATAAAAGGAACCGCAAATGCAGAGTGTTCTTAAGGACAGTTACCGAAACAGAACAACCGAGCATTCGCAGGACAAAGAAAATACCGAGATTACATAAAGACGTAGTCTCGGTGTTTTCTTTTCACTTTAACCAATTGGAGTAATTTTATAATCGCTAATTCTTAAAAAAACATATTGGGGGAAGTTATCCAAACTATCTTTTGCAACACTAATGGAATAATAAAACAACGCCTCTGCCAAGGAATTATAGCACTTAGAAAAAAGATTATCACATGCTACACGCGACGAGTTAATCTTATAACTCGGCAAATGAAATATTATTCTGCTCTCCTTTTGCTGATCAAGATACTTTTTCGAATACTTAAACCATGTTGCACTGGATCGAGTTTTGTTATATATCAAGAATAATTCTTTTAATGCTGTACTGTTGTCCAAATATTCGATATTGTGTTTGTGCAGCGATGCAACTATATTTTTATCAAACAGTTTAGCATTGTTATTTTGGTAAAAAACAAATCGATCATTCTTTTCATCCGTTTCCAATCGGTATTCCCATGGTACTCTGTCTATACCATTTGATACTGCTGGAATTTGGATAATCCATTTCTTGTTTGACTTACGAATAAAATCTCGGTTGTTCTAAATATTCGCTTAGAATTTGCTCGTCATTTAAACTCTCATATGTAAAATATCCGCAATAAGTTTGAAAGTATATACAGATGAATATTTTGAGTTCAGTAAGAGCCTCGTATTCTGATAATTGAGTGTTGTACACCTCATTAAATGTATCCAAATATGTTTCATACCACTCGGTTATTCTATCCAATATCTCTTTTGATGGATTAATCAAATCAAGATTTTTTGCAGATTTTAGTTCGGAATAAATGTCCCTGAAAAAATCTATGATTAACCCTTCCGGTAAACCAAATTCCAACAATGGTCTGGACAAAGAAATGGACTTGGTTTTTTCAATATCTGCTTTTTCTTTATCATCAATCAGCTTATATATGTATTTCATATGATATTTCCTATTCTTTATGTCAAGCTATTAATATTCTGATTGTACGACATTTCTAATTATACGCCATTTTTTTGAACGGTCAATACAATTTAAGAAAACAATTAGTATGTATTTTCGCACATTCGTTTTATTCCGCGCCTTGCGATAAAATGTAGTCGAAAGGAGGCGGAAACGCTATGAAATACATAAAGCAGCCGAAGCGGTATTTCGTCCTCGATGATTTTGAGTGGCGAGCATTGGTCAAAGGAATCAACGAATACCGAAAGCAGATTATCGATGAGGACGGGTGCGTTGAAGTCGTGAACGAACTTCTAATTAAGATCATCGATGCGCCGACGAAGAAAATCAAGATAATGGAGGAATCAAAATGAAGGACGTATTTATCGGAAAGGTTGGCATCTGGGGACAGAGGCACTATCAGTACCTCAAAGAAAACAAACCGACGACGGTCAACGTGATGCGGATGAAAGACACTCTGAAACCCTATCTGCGGGAGGTGGACGAGCAGGCGGAAGAAATGCTCTTTCAGCTTGTAAAGCAGATGGCAAAAGACGAGGGTGTCACAGAGATGCTCAAGCGGCAGGATCAGATGTTGTGGGTTCAGAGGATGAACTCAATCCGCAACCGTGCGGAAGAAATCGTTTTGAGAGAGGTAATCTTTAGATAAGGTATAATATTTTTCGTAAATTTTATTCCAGCAGAATGCAAAAAAGGCTGTTTTAACTGCCACGGGGCGAGGCCGCCCCCTCGCTGGATCTTCCGGCGCACCTCTTCATTCTTCAGAATAATGAATTTGCGAAAAATACTTGACAGTACCAATATTATACCTTATCACTTTGACAGTACAAAAATACTTGACCGTACCTATTATATCACCAACTTGTTGCCAACTTATTGCCGGAATAGCAAAAATCCCGCACATTTTTATCTGTGCGGGATTTTTGTCAACTGTTTACTTAGAGATTATAACATGATACCAATCATCGTTAATCTTTTTAACCTTGATATCTTCTTGTTCATCTGGAAAGTTAATCCATGTTGGCTTTTCATCTGGCGAATAAACAAGTGCGTATCTACCATTTTCTATATTGAAAGAAACTCTGCTTCCTTGTATTCGGATAACATCCAATATAGAGTCCTTATCCGGAAAACCATAATCACATATGGTTTCAAGCGAAGATCGTACATTGTCAGGAATATCCACATAATCATTAGCGTCGGGATCATATAATGTCCTACCGTGCTTATCTGTAATGGAAACTGAAAACCATTTTCCGTCTCCAGAGGCAAAACTTTCTCCGACATATTCTCTGACAACACAAAAGTCAGATTCAAAATCCTCGAAATTCGCAGCCAATTTCCACATATTCACATTGTCAAAAACCAACCACTGTAAAACGAGGAGCGCAACGATAAAAATAGTTATGGAAATTGCAGCAATAGATATCTTCTTAAATTTGCTCATTTCAATCATCTCCTGTGAAATATATTTTCAACCATTTAGATAAACTTGGGTTATGAATATGTACCGGTTACAGTCACATCAAACTCAATCATAGTAAGGAATGGGCGATATGCACCATTATACTCATTATAGTGCTGCAGAACATACCATGAGCGGAATCCCGCTAACGGCCCATATTTTTCCACATCATTTTGGTCCAATCCGAAGTGATCATACAAAGTATAATGCAAAGTATAAGTATATGTATTTCCACTTAGGTTGTATGAGGTTACTTCGATTTTGTTTCCCCATAATCCGTCAACACATATTGTTAACCCGTTAACTTTGTCAGCAGTTGTGTTATATACGGGTTGGTTAGTCCCTTTAAGAGCCTGAACAAAAGGATTCGACTCCCTTGTTGATGCGAAATACTCCAGGGCACTGATATCGCCATCGTAGGTATTAAGCAATGTTGTCAACTTTGATTTTACTGCAGATATGTATGATTGCGTTGAGTCATGCTCATATGCCTTTTGAGTTAAAGTGCTATTACTATATGACGTCCCGGTTCCGTCCATAAAATGATCAATCATGTCTAAGATAACATCTTGCAGGTCTCCCGTTGAAAATAATGTTGTACACATATATTCCCAATCTGCTCTATGCAAAGCGGGGGTATAACCTGTAAAATCTATCCAACTCACCCAGTCAAGATCACGAAGCTCATCCTTGGACATATCGTTATATTCTAAATCCTCAGCATAATCTCCATTTTCGTCATAATAATATGTATTCCTTGTCTGATATATCAATAATTTTGAAACATACACCGTAAATGTATCAGTGCGGTCTGTAACTTTGTGGACTGCGGTTACAGTTGTGCTTCCTGTTCCTTTCGCAGTAATTTTCCCCGTTAAAGAATCAATACTAATTATTGACGAGTACCCTGAATATGTAAAATCAGACGCAGAACACCACGCTTCGTCAGAATAGTATTTTGAAATAGTCGGCGTTTTCTTTTTTCCGACGTTTGTGCTCGTGTAAGTGATATACGTACCAGCAGTCACTTCTCTCGCATCATATGTACTTCCATTTCCATAGTAAGATGTACTGGCAACTCTCCAAACACGCGAATAATATGTAGATGTTCCAGTAGAGCCCGTTGACGACGAAGTATATACAGAATTTCCAGACGAATATAGATACTTTGAATTATAGGTGTTTTTAACAAGGCAGCCACCACCGTTAGCAATGGTTATGCTCCAAATACATCTTGCAGGTATCGTGGAATCGGTAATTGTGACAACAGATACCGAAGTGCTACTTGTGCTTGTCGGAACACCAAGATATTTCGTCGTGTCAGACTTAGAACGAATTACGTACCCGCCATTAACAGACCTAATCTCCCAGCGAATTGAATTGCCCAAAGAGGAAATCAACCCTGATGTGGCAGTCGCGGAGGAAGATGTATATCGCAAATAATCGCCACAATACCTATTATTCAAATAGTATGTATCGTTGCTTATCAAATTGCTTGTGGTACTATACGTTACCGATAGGGATGGCTTATAGGATGCGCGATTATAGGATGCAATAGTTTTACAGTTATACGTGCTTCCGTTCTCGACAGAAGAAGGTCCCTTAAAAATGATCCCCTTGTTGGGATTATAATTTCCGGTTCTCCAGCCTTCAACGGCTTGGGTGATGTCAAATGAATACCTATGTGCGGTAGTCTGTTGCGTGCCGTTCCCATAGGAAATTACATTGGAAGATAAGAAAGTGGAAATGCTATTTGGATTTACATTGGACCAATTTGCTGTTGACTCATCCCATGTGTTTCCCGAGAATACATAGCAGGAAACATCAAGTCCGGTACCTTCGCACATCAAGTCCCTGATTTCAACTGTTGCGTTGGTAATTGTTATATTATTTCCCAAGGAACTCAAATTAAGTCCGGGGAACTTCATCAGAATCCGCGATATACCATAGGTTTCACGTAAGCCAACCGACAACGACTGGGATGTTCCGCTGGAACCAGAATTGCTGTTTAATGTGACATCTGCAATAGCTCCTGCTCCATTATTGTCATAGCATATTTCGACAGTAGGGTCAATGCGAATCGGGTAAACCGTCTCTTCAGATGCAAGGAATTCTGGATCAACAACAATAGTCAGTAAATATTCTTGACACGCAACAACCGTTTGCGAATTTAAATCGCCCATTGTATTATTCTTTTCGTCTGCTGTGAAAATAATAATGTCCCCAAGCGTAGCTTTGATAACATTTTCTTCGTCGACAAGGTAGAACGAACCATCAATCTCCGTCAACTCCAACCCATTAGTGTAAAGAGTGAAGTCATATTCTGTTTGTCCAGTGTATTCGCTAACAACGATATCTTCCTTAAAACCAGTATATGTTAGCGAGTACTCAATAGTTGTCTTGCTATCATAGTCATATGAAACGGTCTTGTTATCGATTCTTTTAGCTGTGGATGACGCAGTGTTTTTTGAGGAACTCGATAAAGCCGCACCTGACCTTGTCGCAGGAATATGCGGAACCAAGGACAGGACAGTATTGTTTCCAACCAACCTGATACCATCAGTTGCATTCCTGGAAAAAGTGGTAACAGAAGATCCGCTTGCAGTTTCGAATTGTCCAAGTGTGTTACTGTCAACGATATCAAGAGTAATGTCCTTAATTGCACCGTTTTCATCGGTATATTTTACAGGAAAATCAAAGATATATGCTGTTTGTGTGCCATCTGCATTAAGGAATACAACGCGGTTTAAGTTGTCGCCTTCTTCCTCATACAATCTTTGCACGTGAGTTTTTGACACAGCATAATCATAACCGATTATCTCGGGAACAGCTTCACTGTCTAATTCTCCGTAAATATCTTCGATAGAAGAAACCCCAGCTATAAGATCTTCTAAACTAGATGTATTGTGGTCATCTTCTGCAAATGCTGTGATCGGCACTATGCCCAAAGACAAGCAAATCAACAACGTACATAGCTCCTATTGGATGAGCCTTTTGGCGGAGTCGAACAAACAAATAGGCTGATCATTGCCACTATTGCACCAACAACTGTTGAACAAAATTGCTTTGTTTTCATAAAATCTTCATTATCTGACTTTCACAAAAGAACCGAAGCTCCGTAATTTAAAAATCGAAATAACGTACATAAGCGAAGAATGATGATAAGAACAAAAAAGCGCATAACCACGGCAAAAAAACAGCGGTTATGCGCATAGCGAAACGATCTTTAAATGTCGCCTCCAACGCGGGAAGGGCGATTCATTCAAAGAATACCGACGATTCTTAAAACCGAAAACGTTGATTAATCTCATCATGTATTCTCCTTTCCCAAATCATTTTTTGCGTTTAATCATATCATGTTTGTATTTTTCTTTTATTACAGCACATTTTCCACACAATGTCAATACCTCTAAGTAAGAAATATGCTAAATATTTCTAAACTTCTACTTTCAAACGCCAATATAACAACCGGTAATTCAAATTTGAGGTGTTTTTGGTTGAATGAATTCTTTGTTTAACTATAGATTGCCGTCGCATGCCTTGTATACGCTTTTCTTCTAATCGAAACTATTGTAATAATCCCCGCAATTACAAATACGCTTATAACAATAGCGATTATATAGAGTATTCCAATCAAACCGTAGTTATGGTAAGAGCCACCGAAGAAAAAAAGCGACAAGACAAGTATATTACTTATTGTAGTAGCCAAAAAACCGCTGACTAATATGAACCGATATCCGAGAGAACATTTATTGTCACGAAAAGCCTGCATGGCGATATTATAGATTATGAAAGCAGCACAGAGCAGCAAGCCAACCAACCGGCCATTTGCTATATTATCAAAGGCTTTCAGTGTTGTGTAAAACAATAATCCGAGTGTTGCCACACCGATTGTCACAACAAAACAAATCTTTCGCATCACATGGGTTTCTTGGATAGTGTTATATTCAGCAAGCTGACGTGCGCTCTCTGTGTTTTCCTTGCTGACTTCTATGGTTTTCTTTTCACCGTTAAATAAGTCTTTTATTTCAATCTGATAGAGTTCGGATAAATCAATGATAATATCAAGGTCTGGCATATTGCTGCCAACCTCCCATCGAGAAACAGTTCGATTTGTAACTCCAGATTTTTCAGCAAGTTGCTCCTGTGTCATTCCGTGTTCTTTGCGAAGCGTCTTTAACAAAGCCCCTATTTTAACTGTATCCATCAATTTCCTCCTTGTTTTTCATCTTTATAATACCTCTTTGTATACCAAAATAACAGGACATAAAGCGAGAATTGAGCATTTTCTTTGATTTTTTTCGATAGACATCGATGATGATTTTCCTTAACTATGCCATGCATTTATTAGAGTTATTACAGCACCATCCTGATCCTGCACACGCCGGCGTATTCCTCACGGATGATGATATCCTCCGGCAGGATCTTCAACCATTTGCGGTCGAAGGAGGTGTGTCCGAAATACGCGCTGAAGTTGGAGACTGGGAGAACAACCTTGTCGCTGTCCTCCTGCTTGTTTGCGATATAGTATTTCGCAAGCTCGGGTAAAACATATTTCGGAACGCCTTTCGGCGTCGCGTCCTCCAACATTTTTTGTGTTTCAGCCGGCAAGTCAAAATCTTTGTTCTGCAGCCTGCCGAGACGCTTCGCCTCGGCTACGGCGTCGTCGAATCGGCAGTTCCACGCGCCTTTCGTCTTTTTGGAATACGGCGACGCCTGATACTGCATCAGCTTGTCACACCACGCTTCGTCAAAGCCTTTCATAAGCAGAAGCGCGTTTTCCGCCATAGTTTTTGTGTTTTTCTCGGTATTATCGAGAACGGCTTCAATGATGTTGTGAACGTGGTTGTAAAACCATCCCGCGCCGTCCTCTTCAATTAGCTCCGGGAATTCAGCGTGTAACTCGGGGAAACTCACTCTATCCTGTCCCGGTTTTGGCTGCTTCGGTTGTTTTTCTTCCGGCAGACTGCACCATGCGCAGAGAGCGCGGCGGGCGCGGACGATATCCGGCTCGTCCGTTTCCCACATATATCCGCGAGCAAGGATCACGAACACGCGGTTGAGAGCGTAGTGGTCTTTCAGAATATCATAGGTGAAACGTCCGAGATATCCGTTGTCCTTCGAATTCTTGATCGTGTAATCGGGAAAGGTCGTGTACGCCTTGAATTCCTCTATTTCGTTAAGCATATATTCTCACCCCTTTACCGCGTTTGCTTCTATCCGGTCGAGCAGAACGTCCATAGCGAAATCGCGCTTTTTCAGAGCAACGGCGCATTTCAGCGCGGTATCGGCGTCGATACGTTCGTTCAGATAAAGCCGCGTCCGACTTGCCGCCTGATCGCGGTAGTCCTTGCTTTTGACCTTTGTGTAATGCCTCATAATATCATTGATCAACTCGCTGTCTGTATCGGTACGGACGGCGTTTTTCTTTCTCTCCTCGGAAACGTACATATCGTCGAGATCCGAGATCACATCGATAAGGATACGGAATCCGTAAGCGCGGGGATCGGCGAACAGATCAAGATATTCGTGACGGTCATACGGCAGGCAGTTCAAAAGAAAATCCTCCCGTTCCTCGTCCGTCATCAGATGCCATTTTTCTTTTGAAAGCGCGTCGCGTATGCCGTGTATCTCCTCCGCGCTCGAATCCTGAAATACGCCGTATAACTCGTCGGGCGTATAGATCTCCTCCTGATCGCGCGAAAACAGTATGCGTTCAATATCCCGGCGCCTGGTCATCTGTTTTGTTTGGATGCGGCTGATACGGATGCGCCGGAGCGCCTCGTCGTAATCGGTGATAATACCGCGCATCAGTTCCATATCCTTCGGATCGAGCTTTTTTGTCCAGCCGTTCTTTTTGGCAAAGGAGAACAGTTCCGCGTCCTTTGCGGGCTTCGGTTTCAGCTTCGGCGTGTTCTTTTCGAGCATACGCGCGTAATACGGCAGTTTTTCCACGTTGGAGCTGACCGTATCCCAATCCGTATCCTCAAAGAAGGCGTCGAGTTTTTCTTTTATCGTCGGCTCGTACCATTCGCGCCCTTCTTTGCTTTTTACGATGGTTTTGTATTTCAGAAACAGACTGCGGGGAACGAGACGCACGAAAAAGCCGAAATACTCCTCTATATCCGGCTTTACGCCGCTTTTCGCGGAGTCGATCTCAAGCCCGGTCAGGATCTCAAGCGTTTCGGTCTCTTTTCTCATCTGCTCGCGCTCGTCGGAGCTTGAGTTTTCGTCGTATGCGATGATACTTCTGTCAAACGCCGAGTTGCATATCATTCCGATACGCTCGTCAAAGGTGGCTCGCACCGTTTCAAAACGCGCTTCCCAGTCGTTCGCGTCTCTTATCTGCGGCGTCACGGATGGGATATGTAAAACAGGCATTTGCGCCGCAGAATAGTCAAAATGGATGCCCGAATAGTTACGTGCGACGCACTTGTTCATCAGAGGATCGGCTATCGTTTTTATCATATCGCCGTCGAAGTCCGCGCCGCCGAGGCGTTCCGGGATCAGCGTATCCGACGCTACCATAACGACGTAATTCAGGTGAGAAAGATACTTCTTTCGATAATACCCCTCGTTTACCGGTTTTGCAACGGCTTCTTCGTTTCTCGCAATGTGAGGGTTGCGCAGAAGCGTATACGTTTCCGATTCCATATATCCGGCGCACGGAGCGTAAAACTCGCCTTCGCCGATATATTCTCTCGCTATTTCAACGCCGTCCGGTCCGTCGAGCGCCTCGCCGCCGAGATAACGCAGAAAGCGTATAAGATCGCCGGAAAGATATCTGTTGTCGCCGGCTGAGATGAGCGTACCTAGCGCGTAATCGTTTACGACGCTCTCCGCTCGGTCCTCCAGTTCTTTTACGAAAGTCTTTTCGTTTATGAACTTCGGATTCTTTTTGAGGATCCTTGCCCACATCTTGTCTTTGCTTCCGGCGCTCTCGCGCTTACCGTTGTTGATAAACCATCTCAGGCGGTATTCTTCATCGGCGGCAAAGCGATAATACTGCGTCTCGGTCGGCTTCGTTATCCAGTAACGTTCCTCCTGTTCCGGGCTGTACGTCCAACCGAGCGGAAGATCGGCGGGTCTGAACTCTTCGTTCTGTATCGCCGCAGTCGTGAGGAACTGATAGTTCATTTGTGTAAACGCTTCCGGATCGGTTTGACCGACTTCTGAGATATACAGCGCGTGTTTGTAGTCTTTACATAATTTCACATACTGCTCCCACCTTAGCCCGTTTTCAGTCATCCAGCCGAAGCCCTTGAACATGCTTTTCGTGAGTATGATATCAACGTCGGCGGCGTTATGGACGTCACCCCATATATCCGTAATCTCGGTCACGCCGAACTCTGCGAGGAAAGAAGCAAAATCCACCTCGTGTACCACGCCCTTGATATACGGCATACGGATCTGAAATGACGTATGGATATGACTTTTACAGTAGAGATAGTCAATGAAGTCCGCATACTTCGGCGAGATCAGCCCTTCGCCGTCGAATTCCATTACTTCAAGATCGCCGACTTTTTCAATACGCTCATACCGGCGCATCGGTTTATCCGTTCCGTCGTCTTTAACAGTAACGTAGTGAGCATTACGAACGACAGAAACGGGATTGTCTATGACGATCACTTTTTTGCCGTCCCAGATAGACATATCCTCTACGCGGAAACCGTCCGTGAACATCAGACCGTTATACGCATAGAGCTTTGAAAGCTGGCAATCGCCTATCTTCATACCGAGCGTGATGCGTTCTTTTATCGGCTCATAGAAATCTTCGCGTATGAAAGAGAGACGGCTTTGCCTGCTCATGCTCGCCGAGCGTTCGAAGGCGATATATCTGTAACCGCCGTTTCCGAGATCGAGAGAGATGCCTTCCGGACGGAACATATCCTTCGCCTTATTGATCCGGTCGACGTATTTTTTGTGATTACTCCGACGGTTAAATATATTTGAGAAGTCGATATATATGATGATATCCTTCAGGTCCTCCACGACGCCGGAGGCGTTTACTTTACCGTTATGGAGTACCGCCATAGTCTGATAGAACATGGCGCAGTCATCCTGCGTTTCGGGAGCCGAAAAAGCGATGCACTTTCGCGTCGCTTCCTCCCTCAGATAGTATCTGTATATACCTTCATCGTCCATTTTTGCATTTCGCATAAGGGCGATGGCGGATAATTCATATATTCTGTATTTTGTGTTCATAACGCTCACCTCGATTCGCAGAACAGTATACCATGAAATTGTGACGAAATCAAGTAATAGTGAAATTATGAATACTGCTCCCACCTAAAAAACTCAAAGCACTCGCTTGCAAGGTGGGAGCAGTATGTATTTTTGCAAAACTTGAGCGAAAGGAGGGGCGCTTTATGAGGGTATCCGGCTGAAAAGCCAAGCAAACGACAGCTTTGTATGTGCAAAAGAAACTTAAATCAGACAGTCCGGAGAGACGGACAGAAAGAGGTAAAACCATGAAGCAATTCAAAGACAAGTTCATCATCGGGATCGACCACGGTTACGGTAATATCAAAACCGCAAACCACATTTTCAAGACGGGCGTCGCCGTAAGCGATATGGAACCCGTTTTCGGAACAAACGTCCTTTATTACAGCGGCAAGTATTATCTTATCGGCGAGGGGCACAAGGAGTACAGCGCCGAAAAGATCACGGACGAGCAGTATTTCATTCTCACGCTTGCGGCGCTCGCTATGGAAATGAACAGCTACGGGCTGAGTGAGGCGACCGTTCACATCGCGGCGGGGCTTCCCTTAAAATGGGTATCCCAGCAGAAAAAAGCGTTCTCCGACTATCTTTTGAGGGTGCCGGACGTCAGATTTACGTTCAACAGTAAAAAATACCACGTCCGTATTATCGGCGTCACCGTCTTTCCTCAGGGCTTCGCCGCCGTACACGATAAGACGTCGACGATGAGCGGTATGACGGTGCTCTGTGATATCGGCAACGGCACGATGAATGTACTCTTTTTGAAAGACGGTAAACCTGACCCGTTGAAAGCGTACACCGAGAAATACGGTACGCAGCAGTGCGTTATCGCGGCGAAGACGGCGATCCAGGACAAGTACCACGTCAATATCGACGAATCTATCATCGAGGACGTGCTGAGAACGGGGAGCGCGGATATCGACGAAAACTGGCTGAATCTGATAAAGGCGACGGCGAAGGAGTATGTCAAAAAGCTCTTCGATATTCTCAGGCGCTACGACTACGAGCCCGCGCTTATGCGTCTTTACGTTGTCGGAGGAGGCGGCTGCCTTGTGCGCAACTTCGGAGAATACGATGAGAACCGTGTATTCATCGACAACGACATCCGCGCAACGGCAAAAGGCTATGAATCGTGGGCGGCGCGTCTGCTCGAAAAGGCCGAAGCGAAATGAGCGTGAAATATTTCAAGGTGCGGTTCAACCTGGACAAGCCCGACGACCGCGCGGCGTTTGATATTTTGAAAAAGGCAAAAGGGCAAAACATGTTTATCAAGAACGCGATCCTCGCCAACGACAGTCGGATCAGTAATGAAACGCTCATCGATAATATCCTTTCCGCCGTGCGCGCCGAGTTATCTAAAGTTCAGTTTGCGTCGCCGTTTTCTTCAACTCAGCCAAGTGAGACGGATAAGGACGCCGCCGAAGCGAGCGCCGATATCGCCGACGCGTTTCTTGAAAGTCTGTAAAAGTGACGGTCAAAAGCAGCACCCATTATGAAAGAACGAAAACAGAGTGACTGTCACTTTTGACACCGGTCTGGAGATTGCGAAAACAATGACAAAAATCATAAAAGCGGCACTCCCTATCGGGAAATCCAACCGTTTCACGGCTTTGTTGGAGTCGTGGTATGCGCCACACAGGAACGGTAATCGATTCCCTAACGGGGTGTGTCGCACACCGTAACAAGCAGGACATTTGTGTGCCGCAAATGTCATCGCCGACCGTCCGGGCAGTCGGCGATTTTAAGGGGACACCCCCTAACCCCCGGAAGAATAATGAATTAATGAAAGAAGGGATGCTATGAGCAAAAGAAAAGAGCCGCCGCGTATCGTGATACGCGTGACGGAAATAGAGAAAGACACGATCTTTCGACTGGCTGAGAAATGCGGACTTTCCGCAAGCGAGTACGGAAGACAGCGGGCGTTGGGATATGAACCGAGAGCGGTTCTTCCCGACGCCTTTTTCGTTTTCTGTGAAAAACTCGACGCGCTGACCGAAGCGCCGTTTTCAAAGGAAGTCAACAAAGCCGCGCTCAAACTGATACGAGATATGGACGCCGCGTTTATCTCTCCCGGAAAGGAGGATATGAAGTTATGGCAACTACCGGATTCTGGCCCGTCAGAGGAAAACTGAAAGACATCATCGACTACGCCGAAAACCCGGACAAGACGACGGCAAAGGAATATCTCGACGACGATCTTTACGACGCGCTTCGCTACGTTGAAAACGACGACAAGACGGACAGAAAAATGTACGTCACCGCACTGAACTGTTCCAAGTCTATGGCTTACGAGCAGATGACGGCGGTCAAGCGTAAATACGGCGAGCGCGGCAAGGTCGTCGCCTATCACGGATATCAGAGCTTTGCGGCGGGAGAGGTAACGCCGGAGGAGGCGCACCGTATCGGCGTTGAAACGGCGCGGCGGATGTGGGGCGACCGGTTTCAGGTCGTTATCACCACGCACCTGAACACGGACAACCTGCACAACCATTTCGTCATCAACAGCGTATCGTTCAAGGACGGCGGCAAATACCGCAACAGCATCGAACAGCACCACGAGATACGAGAAGTATCCGACGCCGTATGCCGTGAATACGGAAAATCCGTTCTTGAAAACAGCCGTTTCCACAGAACGCAAAGCCGCGGAGCGTACTGGGCTGAATGGAAGGGACATGAAACACACAGAAGTATGCTCAAACGCGACGTTGAATACTGCCTGTCCGTATCGTACACCAAAGAGACGTTTATCAAACAATTACGCGGTCTCGGCTATGAGATCGATATGACAAGAATGTCGGTAAAAGCCAAGGGCTGGGAGCGCGCCGTCAGACTTTCCGGTCTCGGCTTTACGCCCGACGTGATCGCGCGGAAGCTGAATGAACACTATGCGCAGGAATGGGCGTTCGTCCGGGATGTCTGGAACACGCATCCGCCAAAGAAAACAAAATCCGTACTATTATCATCTATCGCACACGAACTCGGATACAACATTGAACGCAGTCGCGACGTCGCAGAGATCTATATCGACCTTTTGTTTCTTATCATCATCGAAGCCCTCCGTGCCGTCAAGTAGATCAAAAACGCCGTTATCATTTCAGTCGATTTACGACATCAAGTTAAAGACCTGACAACACTCATCGAGGATCACAGATTTTTGAAAACAACCGGCTTGCGGACGCTCCCGCAGCTTGACAGATATATCGAAAACAAAAAGGCACAAATATCGGAATTAGAGCGCGAACGCTCTCTGCTCCGCAACAAGGTGCGCAGGGAGACCGATCCCGCGGTCCTTGCGGATAACAGAGCGGACCGCTCTAAAATAACGAAACACATCGAACCGTTACGGAAAAATCTGAAACGCGCGCAGAAGATCAAGGAGAAATCTCCGTATCTTCATAGCCTGCTCGAAAAAGAGCTTGATATGGAAGCGCCGTATTGCAGACTCACCCGTGACGGAAAGATCATATTCAAAGACGCTCCGGAAATCGGAGGAAGATAATCAATAGGAGGAAAAAGAATAATATATGAAAACTACCAAACCCAAAGCGCCGGTGATGATACCGGTGGAAAATCTCGTCCCCTTTGACGGTCATCCGTACAAGGTGCTGGACGACGAAAGTATGTACGACCTGATCGGCAGCGTGCAGGATAACGGCATTATGGAGCCGCTGATTGTGAGACCGATCGAAAATTCGGACAATTATGAGATCATATCTGGACACCGCCGTTATCACGCGGCGCAGAAGGCAGGGCTTATTGAAGTCCCTGCCTTTATTCGTGCCGTCAGCCGCGACGAGGCGGCGATCATGCTCGTGGACAGCAATCTGCACCGCGAGAAGACATTGCCATCAGAAAAGGCGTTTGCGTATAAGTTGAAATTTGAAGCGTTGGAACATCAAGGCAAACGGACGATTCTGACTTCGGACCAAGTCGGTCCGAAGTTGACCGTAGATATGATTTCCGATACCGACAGCGCAACGCAGGTCAAGCGTTATATCCGTCTGACAAATCTTATCCCAGAACTGCTCGATATGATGGACGAAGGCAAGATCGCGTTTTCCGTTGGCGTTGAACTTTCGTTCCTTGACGACGAGCGTCAGTACGACGTTCTGAACGCTTGCGAGCTCAACGACAACACGCCGTCCTACGCCCAAGCCGTCCGTATGCACAAGGCGTACGGCGCGGGAGAACTCACAAAGGATGACATCGAGGCGATCATGTGTGAGGAAAAAGCCAATCAGCGCGAGACGGTGAAGATACCCGCAGGTCGCATCCGCGCCGTTCTCCCGAAAGGGTACAACGCCAAACAGCAGGAGGACTATATCGTTAAAGCCCTCGAACACTACCACCGCTATCTGCAAAAGCAGAGAGATCAGGCGAGATAGGAGGTGCGCTTATGGAAAACAGTACAAAACTGAACGAAATGTCTTTTATGATCTGCGGCGGCGTACGCATCAACGAAAACGAACCTATCGTATTACAGGATTACGTTGCGCCGATCTTCCTTGAGAAAAACGCGGTTGAGATCAGATGCTGTGCGCCGAATAAAATCCGTTTTTCAAAGAGAATCGGCAAGACCGTATATGACGTCGTCGGGCTGTTTGACGTTGAGAGCAGACAGTCCGCCCTGCAGCAGTTCAAACAGCTCATTTTAGCCAACTCATAAAATCGACAAAAAAAGCCGGGCATTGTAGAATGGTATCGCCACCTGCAATGCTCGGCTTTTTAGGCGCAACGCGCCGGAAAGGAGCTTTATTTTATGAAAAAAGTCGAGAAAGATAAACTACTAACGGCGCTTTACTGCCGTCTCTCCGTTGACGATTTCAAAGATATCAGCGAAGAAAAACGTAAAAAGGAACTGGAATCGAACAGTATCACGAACCAAAAGCAGATCCTTGAGGAATACTGTCATAAGAACGGGATTCTCAACTACCGCTTCTTTGTGGATGACGGAATCACCGGCACGACCTTCGACAGACCGGGATTTAACGAAATGGATCGGATGATCGACAGCGGAGAGATCGGAACGGTTATCGTAAAAGATCTTTCCCGTTTCGGACGCGACCATATTTACGCCGGTTATTATCCGCAGATCAAGTATCCGTCGCTCGGCGTGAACTTCATTGCGCTGCAGGAAAACGTTGACGTGGAAAAGGATATCGGCACCGAAATGATGCCGGTACACAATCTTTTCAACGAGTGGTATGCCCGTTCCACGTCGAAGAAAATCCGAGCCGTCTGGCAGAACAAACGGGACAGAGGCGAACGCGTATCATCGACCGTTCCGTTTGGATACAAGCGGGACAAAAAAGATCCGCAGTGGTATATCGACGAACCCGCCGCCGAAACGGTGAGATTTATCTTCAAACTTGCGATGGAAGGTCTCGGCCCGAACAAGATAGCGGCAAGGTTGAGAGAAGAAAAAATCGTTACGCCGACGGAATACTATTATTCGATCGAAAAGAAGGCCTCGAATCCGCGCCCCGTCGATCCGTACAACTGGGATCAAACGACGGTGAGAAATATTCTTGATAACCGTCAATACACCGGTTGCGCCGTTAACGGTAAAAGCAGTATCGTCAGCTATAAGGTGCATAAATCCATCGAGTACGATGAATCCGAGTGGCAGATCATTCCGAATATGCAGGAGCCGATCATCGACGAGGAAACCTTCAATATCGTTCACCAGATGCGCGAGGGACGCCGCCGTAATACGGCGACCGGAAGGACGAGTATGTTTTCAGGGTTGGTATTCTGCGGGGACTGCGGAGCAAAGCTGTATTTCTGCGCTTCTAAAAGTATCAATGAAAAGCAGGAATTCTTTCGCTGTTCTGCATACAAGGAAAATCGCGGGACTTGTTCGATCCATTTTATCCGGAACGTGGTTCTTGAAGAATTGGTGCTGGAAACTGTCAAAAGTGTTGCAAAGTATATTTCGGAATACGAGCCGGTGTTTCTGTATCTGTACGCCAAAAATCACAAGCTTGCCGCCGCAAAGGAAATGCGTAATGCCAAACTGAAACTGGAGCAGGCAAAAAAGCGTATCGGAGAATTGGACAGACTGATCAAATCCGTTTTTGAGCAGCACATTCTCGGCACTTTATCCGAGGAGAACTACCGTTCGATGATCGCCGACTACGAGAAAGAACAGCGCGAAGTAAAGCAGTTTATACTCGATTCCGAATCCGAAGTTCAAACTGCAAAAGAGGAAGCAGTCGATCTCAAGATATTTCTTGAAAACATCCGTAAATGTACTGACATTACTGAACTGACGCCGACGCTTGTAAATACGCTGATAAAGAAAATAGAGGTCTTTAACAGTGTTGTCGGCGCAGACGGAAAGAAGCACGTTCCGATCACGATCCACTTCCGCGCAGCCGGGATCATCACCATTCCTGACGAAAAGGAGATTATCGCCGCAATGGAGGAGATACGAAACGGTGCCTCCAATGTGGCATAAACCCGCATTACAAAAGGAAAAACGGTGTAACCCAATCGGATTACACCGTCCCCCTTTTGCAACTGTCCTTTAGAAGACCTCGCAAAAAAGCGGTTCCTTTTATTTTTTGCTCAACTCTCTCCCGCATATGCCCTGATTCTTTCGTCGCGGCCGCGTTATATTATAAAATATCTTTCTCAAAAAGACCCCGTAAGACGGAATCTTCTTTACGGGGATTTCATATTCATTTCACGTCCGCGTTCCGCATCGCCGGGTTGTCGATCAGATTGCCCTTTTCGTCATACCGCGAGCCGTGGCAGGGACATTCCCAGGTGTGCTCGACCTCGTTCCACTTCAGCGAGCAGCCGAGGTGCGTGCAGCGCTTGGTGGAGGGCGTCAGCAGGCTGACGACCGTATCGCTCAGATTGACAAACAGCTGCTTTGTAAAAATCGAGCGGTCGGGCGCAAAAACGTCCGCAAACTGGTTCTTTTGCTCCAGAACCATATCGCGCAGAATCCTTGCGCTGACCATCGACGAGGTCATGCCCCATTTGTTGAATCCGGTCGCGACGAACAGATTGGGCGTGTTGGGCGAATACCTGCCGATATACGGAATGCCGTCCAGGCTCATGCAGTCCTGCGTCGCCCAGGAATACTGCTCCACCGCGCCGCGGTAGCGCGTCCTTGCGAAATTGCGCAGTTCCTGATACCTGCCGCCCGGCTTGCCGGTTCTGTGGTCGCCGCCGCCGATGAGCAGAAGGTTCTGGTAGTTGCGGAACGACATGCCGTTTTCCGCTTCGTCCACGTACATGCCGCCGACATCCGGCGCGTTCTCCAAAGCGATGGTGTACGAGCGGCTCTGATACAGCTTGATAAAATACAGCCCGCGCCGATTGATAAACGGAAAATGCGTGGCGATAATGATTTTTTCCGCTTTGATATTGCCGGTATCCGTATAAGCGACATTGCCCTTTACTTTTTGAATAAAAGTGCGCTCGCGGATGTTCAGACCGCCCGCGATGCCGGCGGCAAACTTGAGCGGATTGAACTGCGCCTGATTCGGGAACCGAACCGCCGCTTTTACGTCCAGCGGAAGCGGCACTTTTTCGACCAGTTCCGCGCCGAAACCCAGCCTGTTGACCGCGCTGACCTCGTCTTCTATTTTCTTTCTATCGGTCAGCGTGTAAACATAAGCGTTCTTTTCTTCAAAATCGCATTGGAACACTTCGCTCAGTTCGCGGTACTTCCCGACCGTCCAGAGGTTAGCCGAAAGGTACTGCTTCGCTTTTTGGACGCCGAAGTTTTGAATCAGCTTTGCGTAAATCAGCCCGTGCTGGGCGGTAATCTTCGCGGTGGTGTTTTTGGTCACGCCGCTGCAGATGGTCTCGCCCTCTACGAGCAGGCAGTCCACGCCCGCTTCTTTCAAAAAGTAGGCGCACAGAATTCCCGCAAGCCCGCCGCCGATGACTAAGACGTCGCAGGACTTATCCCCTTCCAGTTTCGGAAACTTTGGCAAATCAACGCTTTCGCTCCAAACAGATTTCATATCCTTAATATCCTTTTTTTATTTATTATTTGTTGTTCGAACCTTTCTATTCCACAACTTGCATTTCTTGTGCGTATATGCTATTTTTATATAAGTAAGAAGGTGATTTTTTATGAAAATAATCCGCGTCCATCTGTACGAACAGTACGCGCAGCTCAAAACGCCGTTTAAAACGGCGCTGCGGACTGTGGACAGCCTGTCCTCTGTCATTGTGGAGTTCGCGACGGACGAAGGTTTAACGGGGTACGGCGCGGCTTCCCCGACCGCCGCGATTACGGGCGAGACCATGCCCTCGATTATCTGCGCGCTGAAGGACTATATCAAATCCGCCGTTCTCTACCAGGACCTTGATCTTTCTCTGACCGAAAAAATTGCAAACGCGATCGCGTGCAACGCTTCGGCAAAAGCCGCGGCTGAAATGGCTTTGTTTGATCTTTTGGCGCAGGAAAAAGGCGTTCCGCTTTACAAATATCTCGGCGGCAGGCAGGCGAAAACGCTCGAAAACGACATCACAATCAGCCTAAACCCGCCGGACGTGATGGCGGAAGACGCGGCAAAAGCGGTTCGGAAAGGCATACGCATCTTAAAAGTAAAGTTAGGCGGCGCTGCGGAACAGGATATCCGGCGCATCGACGCGGTCGCGGCCGTCGGCGGGTGCGTCATCCGCATCGACGCGAATCAGGCGTGGGACTTTGATACGGCGGTCAGCGTCGTCAACCACTGCGTCGAGAAAAACTACGACATCCAGCTGATCGAGCAGCCGTTCGGGCGGTATGAACTCGAGCTGATGAAAAAGCTGAAAGCGGCAAGCAGAATTCCGATTCTTGCGGACGAGAGCGTTTTCACCGCTCGCGACGCGAAGGCGGTCGCTTCGTCCCAGTGCGCCGATTTTATCAACATCAAGCTCGCAAAATCCGGCGGCATCGCCGAAGCCGTAAGAATTAACCGTATCGCCGAAAAAGCCGGCATAAAGTGTCTGATGGGCTGCATGCTCGAAAACCCCATCGGCGTGATTGCCGCGGCGCATTTCGCTTCCGCGTTCGACAACGTCACGATGGCGGATTTGGACGCGGTCGAACTGCTTCAAAACAACCCGATTGATTCCTCGACGATTTTTAAGCCCGACAAAATCATTATAACCAACGAAAAACCCGGACTGGGCATCACCGATATCTGGAACGTCAAGAGGATCGACTGAATGAATATCAAAGAAAAAATCAACGCCATTCTGCAAAAAAACCCGTCCTGCGGCGTTCTGATCGCCGCAGACGACGGGAGCGTGAAGTTTGAACACAACAGCGAAACGGCTTTTCCGAGCGCCAGCGTCATTAAACTTTACATAATGTCATACTATTTGGACCGGAAAATGCCGCTGGACACGGTTATTCCGTACGACAAAAGCTGTTATGTCGATTACAGCGTCATCAAAGAGTTAGACCTTTGCGGTCTGACCCTTTCCGAACTGCTGACGCTGATGATCGCTTCCAGCGACAACACGGCGACCAATATTCTAATCGACCACGCCGGCATGGAAGCGATAAACGATTACATTCAGTCCGCGCTGAACGCGAAAAACACCGCCCTGCGGCGGCGCATGCTGGATTACGAAGCGATCAAGCGCGGGCTGGACAACTACACCTGCGCGTACGATACGGTAATGCTTTTAAAAAGACTGTCGCAGAACCCAGCGGCGATGGATATACTGGGCAGGCAGAAATGCGCGGACCGGCTGATGCGGTATATCTATTCCGGCGTGGCATTTTACGGCAAAGCCGGCGAAATCCCCCATGTATTCAACGACGCCGGTATTTTGAAAACCAAAAAAGAAACAGCCTTCGCGGCTGTTTTGACGAACCATGTCAACTTTAATACGGCGGCCGTTCTGTGCGGTCTGTGCGGGCTCTTGGCTGTCGGTTCGGAGAATGCGGTTTATTAAACGGCGTCCTGCTCGTTTTGCGCGGATAGGCCGTACTGAAGAATTATTTTTGCGCCTCTCCGCATCACGGGCAATAATATAAGCAGGAAACTTATCGCTGCGCTTTCTGCCAAATGCCATTCCTTACTCGGCAGATAAGCGATTAGAATCATCAGCGGATAACATATAAAAAAGTTTAATAGAAATCGAAACAGGTACTTCCTGCCGTTTGCGTTGAACTCGTCTATAAACGTAACGGCGCCAACAAACAAAAAGTACAAAGCAATAATGCCGGAGAGTATTTTGACGATAAAGAATATCTTCCCGGCGATTCTATACAGCATATCGCTTTCACTTTTGCTAACCCATATCATGATGAGCGCAAGGATCAGTAAAATCAAATCCGCGAGCATAAAGTGAGCTGTAAATTTTAAAAACCTTTTTCGAGCTTTCTCGGGGAATCTGTTCATAATAGATAAAAGCATAAAAAAGCCGCCCCCTAATCTGCAACTGTTAAATTTATTATACAATATTTCAAGATAAAATCAATATAAAAATAAAACCTCCTTTGACGGAGGTTTTTATTATGCTTTTTTTGCCCGCTTATACATTGACTTCCAATGTCTTTACATACTGCCCGGCGGTATAAACATGCGTCGCGCAGGAGATGCAGGGGTCAAAAGAGCGGATGACCCTGCCGATTTCCACCGGGTCTTTTACATCCTGAACCGGCGTGCCGATAAGCGCCCGCTCGGCGACGCCGGGATGCTCATCGTCCCGCGCGCAAAAGTTCCATGCGGACGGCGTGATGATCTGATAGGTTAAAATCTGCCTGTTTTCCACCGAAACCCAATGACCGAGCGCGCCTCTGGTCGTATCAATCAATCCGCTGCCCTTCCCGCCGACCGACACTTCGTAAACCTGCTGGAAGTTGATGCCGGGACGCAGGTTCTCTAAAAGCGTTTTCAAAACAGCGCAGATTTTCTTCGCCTCCAGCACGCGGGCAATGGTTCTGTCCATCGCGGAAATGCCGTTTCGGTACTCGCCGCTGAGCCACTGGCGGGCAAGCGGTCCGACCTCGAACGGCTTGTTCTCGTAGCGCGGCGCTTTGACCCAGGTGTATGCCTTTAAATCTTTCGTATCCTCGATCGGCTGATGATACAAATCCTGCGGCTCAAGGTTTTTACACCACGAGTAATCGCTGACCTCGGCGATGCGGTCCGGGTTGAACGGAGTTATATCGCCGTTGGTGTAGACCAGCGGATCGACATACAAAGTCCCCAGCTCTTTATAATGGTCGAATATGCCGTAGCTTAACAGATTGCCGTAACCACCGCCGATTTGGTAGTATTCGGGGTAATATTTCGCGATGTCGTAAACGTCCGGAAGCATTTTCTCCTCGATAAAGGTCTGGATGGAATCTAAAATCGAGAGCATGCTGATAACCTTGTCGGACGTCGCCTGCATGGTCGCACCGCCGATAAAAATACCGTGATTATGCGGCGCTTTGCCGCCGAAAATCGCGACCATCTGATGCGCCGAGCGGCTCAGCTCCAGCGAGTCGAAATAGTTTTTCACAATTCGGTCGTTGATTTCTTTGGGCAGCCTGTAATCGTTATGCCGCGCATTTAAAAGCGGGAAGTTTTGGGGCATTTTCACATAATCGGGGATGGTCATCTGGAAAAAGTGCCGCAAATGGTTCTGCAAAAACTCGCTTCCGTGAATAATGTCGCGCAGATACCTTCCCTGTTCGGTCACCTCAATGCCCATCACGCTTTCGAGCGCGAGCGTCGAAGCCATTGAGTGCGCGGTCGAGCAGATTCCGCAAATCCGCTCGGTAAAATATACCGCGTCAAAAGGGTTTCTTCCGACCAGCATCTGCTCAAAGCCGCGGAACATCAGCCCTTTTGTTTTTGCGTTTACGACAGCGCCATTGTCCACATCGGCGTTGATTTCCATAAATCCGCTGATTCGCGTTACCGGATTGATTGTAATTTTCTGCGGCATGGCAAACCCTCTTTAGCGCGTAGTGTTGTAGGTTATAAACGGCTCCATCGCGTCGGGGAAACCGAACTGCGCGCAGCCGATGCAGGGCGTATCGCATTTGACCGGCCAGTTGACGTGGTTGTTCCACATCCGCACCGGGCAGTCAATCGGTGTGATCGGCCCGCGGCAGCCGAGCTTGAACATGCATGTTTGATCGCCCAGCTTTTCCGCGAAAATGTTGTTATCGAAATAGGACCTGCGCGGGCAGCGGTCGTGAATCGTAATGCTGTAAAACATCTGCGGGCGGTTCCTGCTGTCCAAAGGCGGCTCGCCGTACAGCAGAATATACGCCAGCGTGCCGAGAAACCAGTCCGGATTGCAGGGACAGCCCGGGCAGTTGATTACCCGGCGTTTCAACACCTTCTGCACGCCCACGCATTCAGACGGATTGGGTTTTGCGCCCGAGACCCCGCCGTGCGACGCGCAGGCGCCCACCGCGATGACATATTCGGCGGCTTCCCCGAGCCGGGTGACGGCGCTCAGCCCCGTGACCGCTGTGCCGTTCACGCGCCCGATGATGTTGTAAAGACCGTTTTCCCGTTTGGAAACCGCGCCTTCCACCGCCAGTATAAAGTCGCTGCCGATCACGCTGAAAAGCTGTTCCATCGCGGCGCTTCCTTCTTTTGCGACCAGACTGTTGCAATAGATAAAGTCGGTCATCGCCGTCATCATGTATTCCAGATTCGGCTCGAACCCGTCAAGAAGCGAAATAATATTGCCGGAGCATCCGTTCAGCTCCAGCCAGACCAGTTTTTTCTTTTTGCCGGTCGTTTCGGCCTGATTGATCGCCGCGTTGACCAGTTCCGATATGTATTTTCTGCGGTCGGAGTATCCCGGGCAGTTTTGCTGCATAAAAAAGTCTCCTTTACGCCAGTTTGCCGACAAGCTTGAGCTGTTTAAACCTGTCGTCCCCGTGCATCCGCACGAAGGTTTCGGTGACGTCTTTGCCGCAGCTGACGCCGAAATGGGTTCCGGCGGCGAACGCGGGATGATCGGACACGTCGTAAACCAGTCCGTTGATGGCGACCAGCGCCGGTTTTCCGTCTTTGCCCGTGCACTGCGCGAGTTCTTCCTTAGAAAACACTTTCAGCGGCTCCGATGCGGCTTCTTTTGCGGCGGGCGCGCGCTCGGCGGAACCTGTCGTTTGCGCGCGCGTTTCCTGCGCTTCCGGCGCGTTTTTTTCACCTTTCGGAACCGCCTGCACCTGCAAATCGTATTCGCGGTTTATGACCTCGACCGCGCTTTCAAGCGTAGATACCCTGTCCCGCAGCTGCCGGAGCACTTCCCATTTGCTCTTGCAGGCGTTCGAGCCGAGCAGTTCGACGTCCGATTTGATTTCCTTTACCATATTCACAAGAAAATCCCCGAATGAATACCGCATACCATCATCCTGCTTTCTTCCTGAAGTGAATGGACCGTACTATGCGTCGGTTTTCCAGATGTCCGGGTCCTGGTCTCCGAAGATATGCTCGATTTTTACCTTGAACTTCTCGGTTTCCTTTTTCTCAACCGCAATCTGCGTCCAGTCGCCGACGATGTTGCTGTTTCTGGACACAAACTGCTCCAAAATGCTCTCTTTTGTGATTTGGCTGTCTTGATGGACGGAAACCACCAGTTCGGTCAGCTTTACGATGGAATACTGCCGGCAAAGGTCCAGCACTGCGTCGTAAATATCCATTACCAAAAATGAATCGTGCATGGAAAAAACCCTTTCATTACTCCACCTTAATCAGCGAATTGAATTTTGCGAGCAAATCCTCAACGGCGGAGCATATGTTCTCAAACTTCTGCGACAAAACCGGGCTTATTTCCTCGCCGTAGCAGACGTCGGCAACCTCAATGCCGATTAAGTACCCTTTATAATTGCGGCCATACAGCTTCATCAGCTCAATCAGGCTCAACTCGTGCTGGCTTCCGCAGCAGGAAGGCGCCGACAGCACTTCCGAAAGCTCGTATGTCTTGATGCTTCCCGGCGTGTCGTTCGTATAAAGCGCGTCTAAAATGACGATAAAATCATCTTCGTTGAGGGAGAAAAAACAGCTTTTGTCATCGGTTTCGCATATCGTCACGTCATATCCGAGTTCCTCCATCGTGTCCCGCATGTGCTCGGTTACGGCGATCGCGATTCCGTCGTCGGTCATAAACCGGTTGCCGACCGCAATCAGCTTCTTCATTCGGACCCGCTCCTTTCCGATTTCGATTCTCTGCCTTATATAATGTTATATTGAAATCAGCCGTGAAATATGACAGAAAAACTCATATCGGACAAAATTGTTCGGCCTTGACAAATCTTTCTGCCAAGACTAAAATGACTTGCGGAAGGAAGTGGTGTTTTGCGCATCCAGATAAGAAAAGCGAGCGAGAAGGATATTCCGCGCCTGATAACCCTTCTTGAGCAGGTCGCGGCGATTCACAACAACGCGCGCCCGGACCTTTTTAAAGCGAACTCAAAGAAGTACAACGAAAACGACCTGAAAGACTTATTATGCGACCCCAAGGTTACCATCTTCGTCGCCGCGGACAAGGACGACGTCGCGGTCGGCTACATATTCTGCATGCTGAGCGAGTATAAAGATCACGCCATCATGCAAGACGGCAAAACGCTGTATATCGACGATTTGTGCGTGGACGAATCGCAGCGCGGTAAAGGCATCGGCAAAATGCTGTTCGAGCGCGCCCGCGCTTACGCCCGCGAACAGGGATGCCGCAACATCACGCTGAACGTCTGGGCGGGCAACGACGGCGCGCGGCGCTTCTACGAAAATCTCGGCATGAAGGAACAGAAGCGAACGCTGGAAATGCTATTGTAATATTAACAAAAAAACACACCCTGAACGTATCGCAACGCGAACACAGTTCAGGGTGTATCTATTTTATGGAAAGTCCTTGGCCAAAAATATTTCGTCAGCCCGCGGCTTCGGGCGGCTTCTTTAGGATTTATTTTTAGGGAAACTCGGCGTCTTACCTATAAAACGGCGTATATGCAAGCTCTGTGATTACGGTTTCGGATGCGAAGTCATCTCCGTTGTGAATATAAATTTTTCCTCTTACTTCGATGAGCGTGCTGGTTTCGTCATTCACATCTAACTGCATCTCTTCCGCCTGATTGGTGTCGAATACGTCCTCTCTCGTGAAGGATTCGCCGGGCTGCAGTTCGCCAAAGAAGATTTCATCCGGTTTTGCCACCTCTTCCACAACAAGCCCGAAATTGCAGGCTTTACCATTGCGGTAAGCGGATAAACTTACGCATCCCTGAACGCCGTCGATGATCGAGGGCGCCCACAGCGATACAGGCTCACTGCCGATATTCTTCACCGTTGTCTTAACGGTAACGACATCTCCCTTCACAACGCGATACTTATACTCCATTGTAATCTGAAGATTGCCTACCGTCTGGGTGGCAATTGCCGTATGATCCGCCAGGTTTTCTTTTACCGCCATAAATTTGCGGTAGTCGTCATACTTGCCGCCCGCGTCCGCAACGGTTTTTACGTTCAGGTCTTCGTCGATCTTTACTTCAGTAAACTTAAAGCTTTCAATTACTTCCCCGGCTTCGTTTCTCCACTCGTAGTTCAATACCAAGCCGGTCAGAATATCTACGTAGTAATACTCGGTCGTGGTTTGATACGGCGTTTCTTCAAGCGTGTTCGCATCTGGCAGCTTCCATTGAAACGACCTTGTTAAAACCGCGCAATCTCTGTCTAAATACTTCGTGATCGTTAAATCATATTTTATATAACTATAACTAAAATCAGTTATCGGTAAAGTTTCATATGCTTTCAGCCGGAACAATCCCGAAAAATTCACGCCGAGGAGTACGATCTCTTTGTTAAAAATATCAATTTCATTTATCGGACAGTCAATGACTTTGAAGTTCTTCCTTTCATTGTTATAAAATAGTGTTTTTGTGCCGTCGCAATATGTTTCGAGATCTTGTGTGATGACCGGACCGGTACCATCGGCGCCGCCGTAATGAGTGCTGTGATAATGCTCATAATACTCCGAGGTTTGGCTGTTATATTGAACATCTATCGTAGCGGATAATTTCGAATAAACGTCTTCCTTTACCCCTTTGCCCGAAAATGTCGTGTAATAGCTGCTGCTGTTCATCATTTTGTTGACGATATACGCAAAGGTGATCTCATCCGGTATTTCCGGCCGGGACGCTTCTGTTTCAACGGAAACAGCTTCTGTTTCCATGGAAACAGCTTCGCTTTCTCCGGCAAGCGCCGCGTTATTGCCGCCCTGAGCAGGTCTTAATACCATCGATGCAGCAACCACCATTGCGCACAGCACGACCAGCAGGCAAACCTGCAGCGCCTGCTTCCAGGCAACATGCCGTACTTTTTTGGCGGTCCTGATTTCCCTGTTCTCTAAAATGCTGTTGGTGATCAGATTCTTCTGTTCTGTTGATAATGTTATTTTGTCAAAGGCTCTTTTAATGTCGTCTCCGCGCATTCCAAGTCCACTCCTTCCAAAATCATTCCTAATTTCTTGCGCGCTCGCTTCAAGCGGGAGGACGCCGTATTCACGCTGACCCCTGTGATGGACGCGATTTCGCCGATGCTGTACCCTTCGTAATAATACAGGTAAATCACATCTCTGTACGCGGGGGACAGCTTTCGGATTTCGGACAAAACTGACCTGTCCGTCTCGTCAAGGGTGTACGTAATAGATTCGTTCAGGGGCTCGGTGCGGAGGAACCAGAAAGACCTTCTTAAATCGACGCATTTGTTTATGGTCGTTCTGATCAGCCACGCCTTGAGATGTTCGTCGCTTTCGAAGTCCTTGCCGCATTGATACAAGGCTAAAAAAACCTCCTGCGCAACATCCTCGGCATCGGCGTAATTGCGCAGGCGGTTAAACGCGACTCTCAAGACCGTATCACCGAACCGCTGCACCCGCTGCCTGAAAAGCTCGTTTACTCGCGAGTAGTTTTTTTCTTCCATCGGCTATCCCCTTTCACTAACTAATTCGATTGAAAGAAGCGTTTTGGTGCAACGTTCGGAAAAATTTTTTTATTTATTTTTTATCGGCAGACGCGCCAGTATATCTTTGATATGCGTATCCCAGTAGTCCCAGTTGTGAACGCCCTCGAACACTTCATAGGTATGGTCTATGCCCAGTTCGGTCAGGTGTTTGTGCATTTTCTCGTTCCCGTCAAAGGTGAGTTCGTCGTCCTTTCCGGTGCTGAAATAGAAGCAGGGCGTTTCCTTGCCGCTGTTCTTCAGCTGTTCCGCAAGATAGAACAGGTCGTTTTCGCTGCCCGGTATTTTATCCGCGCCGCCGAAAGCGAGGTTCCACACGTTTTCGTGGATGACTCGGTTCGCGATATCGAACGCGCCCGACAAAGAACCGGCAAAAGCGTAATTCTCCGGCCGGCGCATGGCGAGCTTGAACGCGCCGTAGCCGCCCATCGACAGCCCCGCGACAAAGGTATCCTCTCTTCTGCCGCTGATTTGCGGGAAAAACCCTCTGCAAATCTTCGGCAGCTCGTCCGCGAAGAAGGTAAAGAATTTCCCGCCGTAAACCATATCGGAATAATACGAAAGCTGCGCGGACGCCATGACGACCGCGATGCCGAGCGGCGCGACATACCGCTCGATCGACGTACGGCGGCACCATATCGTGCAGTCGTCACTCATGCCGTGCAAAAGGTACAAAACCGGGATGCGTTCGCCGCCTTCGCTGCTCTCAATCCCGATTTGCGTATAGGACTTCTGGGGCAATATGACCTCCATATTCGTGCATACGCCGAGAACGTCCGAAAAGAAATTCACATGCAGTAAAGCCATTGTTTTCACCTGTTTTTTATAAAATTATACGCCCGCAAGATCAAACGGGGGCGTGTACTCCGCCTTCGCGCTGCTCCGCTCCTGCATAAAGCCCGCCGTCAAGCCCAGCCGAACCGCTTCCCGTACGACGGCGTTATACTCAAAGCTGGTCACCCGGCGGCGAAGCTCTTTATGCTTTAAGCCCTCGAACGCCGGCGTGTACTGGCTCATCAGGCTGAGCAGGTACTCTCCCGCCGGCAGGTTTTCCTTTATCCAGCGCAGAATGCGGATCGAGTCCTCTCTGCAGCCCGGAAGCACCATATGGCGGATCAGGACCCCTCTCCGCAGGATGCCGTCCTGATCCAGGACCGGTCCGCCGGTCTGGGTAATCATCTGCCGGACAGCCGCGGAAGCGACCGCAAAATAATCCGCCGCGCCGGAGAATTCCCGCGACAGCGCGCTGTCGTAATACTTAATATCGGGCAGAAATATATCGACGTAGTCTTTAAGCAGTTTTACGGTTTCGACTTTTTCATACCCGCCGCAGTTGTAAACGACCGGGATGCGCAGCTTTCCCTTTACGGCGTCCAAAGCCGTCAGTATGCCCGGCAGGTACTGTGTGGGCGTTACCAGATTGATGTTGTGCGCGCCTTGGTTCTGCAGTTCGAGGAAGATTTGCGCGAGCCGGTCCGCGCTTATCTCTTTTCCAAAACAGCCGCTGCTGATTTGGTAATTCTGGCAGTAGCGGCACCTGAGCGTGCAGCCGCTGAAAAAAACCGTGCCGCTGCCGTTCTTTCCGCTGACGCAGGGTTCCTCCCAGAAATGCAGGGCGGCGCGGGCAACCTTTATCTGGTCGCCGCAGCGGCAGAATCCAAAGCGGGTCCGCCTGTCCGCTCCGCATTCCCGCGGACATAGGCTGCAGGAAGCGTACTCAAACATGGACCGCTCCGTTTGCGCCGTAAACACGGTCGCCGCCTTCCTTTTTGGCGTTGTACAGGCAATTGTCAACGGCGGCGATCAGCTTGTCCAGCGTGGCGAAGGCGGGCAGCGGAAATTCGGGCGTGAACACGCCGACGCTGACCGAAACCGCGATGGTTTCTTCCTCGTACAAAATCTTCTGCTCGCGGATGCCGCGGCATATCCGCTCGGCGGTCTCCGTCGCCTGGTCGAAATCAGCGCCGCGCAGCAGCATGATAAACTCCTCCCCGCCGAAACGCGCCGCCATGTCCGCGCTGGTGATGTGCTCCTGCATCACGGCGCAAACCTTTTTCAGCACGAAATCGCCGCATACATGCCCGAACGTGTCGTTGACGCTTTTGAACCGGTCGATATCAAGCATAATCAGCGAAAACTCGGATTCGCCTTTTTTCGCGTCTTCGATCGCCTGACTGGCTTTTTCAAAGAAGTACCTGCGGTTGTAAACCTCCGTCAGCGGGTCGATAAAAGCCGCGTTCTCGAGCATGAGGACTTTGTTGACATGCTCGGTTTCGTTCGCGAAGGTCAAAAGATAGCCATATTCATTGGTGTATTCCTTAATCTTTTTATCCAGCTTTATCAGTTTCGTGGAAAAATACATCTGCCTGCCGTCCACTGTCCGGTTGATAATACAGCTTTGATTGTTGTCGAGAGCGTTCAGCAGTTCCGTATCGTCTGCAAACGCTTCGGATAATTTCCTGAACTTTCTCAGACTGTTTCCGAACACATTTACCGCCGCGGCATTGTATTCGATAATGGTTTTCGCGTCATCCAAAATTAGAATCGGCGTGTCGATCGATTGAAACACCTTCATATACGCGGCCGGAAGCAGGTCAAACAGCCGGTATTTGAACAACGTCAGCAGCAGAACAAAAGCAGAAGCTCCCACAAAAAGCGTCGCGCTGTCAAAATTGCTCGTAAAGTACGAGAAATGGCAGCTTGCGACCGTCAGGAAGCCGAGTATGCTCAGCCCCAGCAAAACGGCGGCCTGCTTTCGACGCATACCCGAGGCCGTTTTATACACGTTGTAATAGTTCAGCGCGGAAAGCGCCGCCAAAACGGACTGGTACGCGTTGTGGACGAAATACAGGACCCCTTTTTCGTACAGGATGACGTGTAAGCCGCTGTTGGTGATGGAATAGATATGCGATTGATAGAAGTACTGATTGGAAGTATGGGTGAAATTCCCGATTAACGCGATTACCGGAATGACGAAGAGAAGCGGTTTTAGCTTTTGCCATTTGCCTTCCAGGTGCGAAAAGCGTACGGAAATCAAATACCAGATCGGAGCGATCATAACCAATCCGATATATTGAAAATGGTTGTAAAAGATCTTCTGCGACTCGACGTTTGCCGTCAGTTCGAGAACGTATCCGAAAATATAAATCAACGCCGATATCAGCAGCAGTTCCAGCAAACGCTTGCTGCGAATGATGTGTTTTGTATTGTGAAAGAAAAGCAGCAAAAAGAGTATAAGCAAAGAAAGAGCCATTAAAGCTCCGGTCAACAGAACAGATAAATTCATATTTTGCCTACTTCCCGAGTGTTTTTATGTTATGATGCGTTCATCGCAAAGAATTTATAATTTTCTGACTGCGCGGGTTGCACTTTGCCTGCGTCAGAATCAGCCGAAAAACTAAAAAAACGACGCACAACACCCATTTTATGCACTAACTGTACTATATAAACAACCGTTTTGTCAAGTGCGCGGCCGGCAAAAAGAAATCATCGGCCGGGCGGACTGCACCTGCCGATGTTTTTTTTTATAAATTAATTTAAATGCTTAAACTGCGGCAGATAGTCTTTGTTCTGCGCGAACATCTCGTCAACCATCTGCCTGATTTCGTCCAGCGACAGTTTCGCGGAAGTGAGCGGGTCGAACGCGATCGCGTAGAATACCTTCTGCGGGTCGCCTTCGAGCGCGCCGGCGACCGCGAGCTCCTCGCAGCGCGCGTTGATGTTGTTGAGCAACGCAAGCTGGTCCGGCAGCGGGCCGACGTGAACCGCTTCCAGCTTGTTTTTGGACGCGATCATCGGGACTTCGACGCAGCAGCCATAAGGCAGGTTGTCGATCAGGTTGAAGTTGCGGACGTTGCCGTTAAAGCGGAACATGGTGTTGTCGCCGAACACCGCGTTGAAAATATAGGCGGCATACTCGTTTCCGCGTTTTAGGCTGATTTCATCCTGTTGAATCCAGTCCTCGATGGTCTGCTTCCAGGTTTCCTTGGTTTTCATATAATAGTTCAAAATATAAGCGTGCTCGCCCGGGTTCCAGTTTGTGCCGTGCGTGCAGTATTTCTCTATCAAATCGGGCCGCTTTCTGTACCACGCGACATACTCGCTGTTGTGTCCGCTCGATTCGGTAACATAATAGCCGAGGTGCAAAAACATATTGTTGCGCACCGGCTCGGCGTTTAAAATCTCCGGCTTTTTCATCGCTTCGCGGATGAGCGGATATGCGTCCCTGCCGTTCCATTCGTACTTGAGGTAAAACGCCTGATGGTTGATGCCGGCGCATAAATAGGTAATCTCCTCAATCGGCGCGCCGATCCAGTCGGCGAGCATCTTCGCGGTTCCCTGAACGCTGTGGCAAAGCCCGGTGATTTTCAAATGCGGGAAACGCTCCTGCATCGCGCGGCAGAGCATCGCCATGGGGTTGGTGTAGTTGAGGAAAACCGCGTCCGGACAGTACCGTTCGATGTCTTTGCAGATGTCCAGCATTACGGGAATGGTGCGCAAGGCGCGGAATATGCCCGCCGGTCCGCGGGTATCCCCGACGTTAATGTCGATCCCGTATTTTTCCGGAATCAGGATGTCGTACTTCCAGACGTCGACATCGCCCGCCAAAATCGTGCAGAGAACGCCGTCCGCGCCTTTGAGCGCTTCCGCTCTGTCGGTCGTGGCGGTGACGGTCGCCGGATAATTGCCGGCGGCGATAATCTTCTTGACCGCTCTGTAAATGGCGTCAAGCCGCTCGGGATTGATGTCCATCAAAGCGATGTGTGCGTCGGCGAAAGCCGGAAATGTCAGCAGGTCGGTTACCAGCGAACGCGTGAAACCGAAACTTCCTCCGCCGATAAATGCGAACTTCTTCATAGTCTTGCTGCCTTTCTAAAAACCTTATAAATTAAATTCTTGGTAAGGTATCATTTTGCAATTCGGTATTTACGAACTACAAAATGAATGTCGATACAAAGAATTTATTCCTTTACTTGAATTTCATTCTGTGATCAAAATACTTTTCCCATATTTTGTAGTATTCTTCGTAGCTTATTTTGCCCAGGAAAAAATCACGAGACGCTTCATCTTTCAAGTCTTTATAAGACTTAAGAAATTTCTTGGAAACATAATAAATGATAGCAATTACTATTAAATTGACACTCCCCATGACTAAAGTCAGGGGATTCTCTGATGGTAGTCGGAAGTCCATTTCTGGTATCCGTAGTTCCCCAGAGATTAGGGTGTGCCATCACCCCTCCCAAGACAGTGCATATAGCATCTTGGGCTGGCAGACTATCGCTTTAAGCTACACCGT
>Ga0134105_1000363_pt1 | contig 51553 bp, 41 predicted proteins | sample 16_3_2metaG_FD_94457 | JGI IMG/M metagenome (GOLD analysis project Ga0134105, IMG submission 94457) | Switchgrass degrading microbial communities from high solid loading bioreactors in New Hampshire, USA - 16_60_3.3_214_A3 metaG | ecosystem: Engineered > Bioreactor > Semi-continuous > Anaerobic... | reverse complement strand
GAGTTTTGATGCAAAGAAGACCGCAGGCAAGACCACAACCATTGCCGAGCAGCTCAAAGCAAAATCAACCCTGACTTCAAATCTGTCCTCAGGTGAGGTTTATAAATACTTCAACCTCTGGGTCGGAAATGCAGGGTTTGCAACGGAAAAGAATATTGAAAACCCTGTAGTGTGCTTCAAGGTTGAAAAATCCTGGCTTGAGGATAAGAACATAGACCAGAATTCAATCACGCTTAACAGGTACAGCGATAAAAAATGGTCTGAACTGCCCGTAAAGCTGTTGAGAGAAGATAGCAAATATCTGTACTTCAAGGCAGACACCCCAGGCTTCACCCACTTTGCAATAACAGGGAATACCATAGAGAAAGAAGAAGTTGCTGAGACAAAACATGAGTCTGGGATTGAAAATCTAAGAAATAATACTGAAAATGTAACAGTAAGTATCGAGCAAACTTCTGATCAAAACGAAAGTGCAAGTATCCCTGGCTTCAAAATAATTTACGGAATAATCGGGCTTATTGGACTGTTCCTGTGCAAAAGTAGACGATAACGAGTTTTAAACTCGTTTTAAAACGAATTTTAAAGTTATTCTTAGCAGGATTGAGGATAAAAATTGCGGTTTTGATTGTGAGGGATAAAAAACAATTAAAATTAATATCCCTCTCTTTTTATTACCTCATGAGAGCAGAGAAGGAAACATTCTGAATATTATCACTTCCAGACATGAAAGGAGACAGAAACTGCAAAAGAAAGAATATCCAGTTTGCTGAGCGGCTTAAGAACAAAGATATAGGCTGAACTGAATTCTCCAGATAAGGTACACTCAAAAAATCAAGTCTGAAGTCTCCAGATAAAGTTCACTCAAAAGATCAAGTTCTGATATATTATTTTAGAAATTTCCTGACCGGTATTTTATTTCTCTTCCTGGTGATTTCCGAATATTGTTTAACAACTCTCTTTTGCACAAAGGTATAATTATCCAGGGAATCAGATAATCATAAACATCGTCGTCGGAAAAGCCATCCAATTTTTGTTATTCGTATCACACCATTCAACAAAGTGTTTAATAGTATGATTAGTTAGAAATAGTGACTTCTGACTGAGTCCATCAGTCCGATATTTCCTTAAATATCTTGTAATAAACTCATCGTTTTCTTAATAGGGAGATAACATTCATGTCATTTAAACATAGTGGGTTTTATTCGCCTTCCAACAACGAAATTCTGGAGACAATCCAGATGGTCAGGATGGAACATCTAGACATAAGAACCGTAACAATGGGTATCAACCTCAGGGATTGCAGCCATCCTGATATTGAAGTTTTCAATGAGAATATTTACGAAAAAATAACCACACGCGCAAAAGATCTTGTGCGCACAACAGACGAGATCCAGCGCCTCTATGGAATTCCGATAATCAATAAACGAATCTCAGTAACCCCTATAGCCATAGCAGCCGAAAGTTGCAGGTCTAACGATTTCGTATCCATTGCAAAGACCATGGATGAGGCTGCAAAAGATGTACAGGTGGATTTTATAGGAGGTTTTAGTGCCCTTGTCCATAAAGGCGTAACTGCTGGAGACCTGAAGCTTATCAATTCCATTCCGGAAGCCCTCGCAGATACGGAAAAGGTCTGCTCGTCTGTAAACCTTGCTACTACACGCACCGGTATTAATATGGATGCAGTCGGTCTGATGGGCGGCATAATAAAAGAGACTGCGGAGCTGACTGCGGATAAAGATGGGATAGGCTGTGCTAAACTTGTAACCTTTGCAAATGCCCCGGAAGATAATCCCTTTATGGCAGGAGCTTTTCATGGAGTAGGTGAACCCGAGTGCGTCATCAATGTTGGGGTCAGTGGGCCTGGCGTTGTGAATGCTGCAATTAACGAGCTTGAAAACCCGAATCTTACTGAGATTTCCGAGACCATCAAAAAGACAGCCTTTAAAATAACCCGTATGGGCGAAATGGTAGGCAGGGAAGTTTCACGAAGGCTTGGAGTTGAATTCGGGATTCTTGACCTTTCCCTTGCCCCGACACCCGAAATAGGGGACAGTGTTGCTGCAATTCTTGAGGCAATGGGACTTGAGCGATGCGGAGCCCATGGAACGACTGCAGCCCTTGCCCTCCTGAACGATGCCGTGAAAAAAGGCGGGGCAATGGCTTCTTCTTCGGTAGGCGGCCTGAGTGGGGCTTTTATTCCTGTCAGTGAAGACGCAGGTATGATTGAAGCCGTCAGGGCAGGAGCCCTCAGCCTGGAGAAGCTTGAAGCCATGACCAGTATCTGCTCAGTTGGTCTTGATATGATCGCAGTCCCAGGTGACACTCCTGCTTCCACCATATCGGCTATTATTGCCGATGAGATGGCAATAGGAGTAATAAATAGAAAGACCACCGCAGTCAGGATTATCCCTGCACCCGGGAAAGGAGTTGGGGATTCTGTTGAGTTCGGCGGGCTGCTTGGAAATGCCCCTATTATGCCAGTAAGCACTTTCAGTTCTGAGGTTTTCGTAAAACGGGGAGGAAGAATTCCAGCTCCAATCCAGTCACTTACGAACTGAAACAATGGACTGAAAGGTTTTCAAGGACACTGATACTTTCTCAAGAATATCGGATCATATCCGCGAATCTGGCAATTAATTTTTCATGAAGAAGGGTCAATTCACTCCCTGAAGAGCTCTTCAGCCACTGAAATTGCTGGGCTCTTCAAAATAAAAACTTGTAAAAAGAATTTAGGCTTAAAATTTTATGTTAAAATATAATATTTGCCTGGAAACAATTTTTTGTATAATTAATTTAAAATAATTTTATGTTATTCGATATTTTTGAGTAGGGGAATAAGTGGAGCATCATCAGGTCTAGAGTAGGGGAATAAGTGGAGCATCATCAGGCAAACAAACTGGACAAATAAACCGAGAGCGCTGATCTATCTCTTCGAATAAATGTGTTTGGGGGGAGCACGATATCTTCGAAGAGGCTGCATTGGGGGATGCAGTAAACGGATTCAGCGCCTCTGGACTTCTTCCTGCTGTCCATTTGATTCGTTATTCCTCTTAATTAAAGTCTTTAGTTTTCATTTGATGAAGAAACGCAGGGCGATTGAAGAATTAATACAATTATGAGATCCGGAGTTCAGATCGAAAGCCGGCTTCTTTAACCTTACGGAGGTACAGTAATGAAAAGAACTGCACCGAAATCTTATATTACTTCGGGACACAGTGCCTGTCCGGGCTGCTGTGATATTTTTGCTGCAAAATTCACACTCATGGGAGCAGGTCCCAACACCATTATTGTTAACCCGACAGGCTGCCTGGAGGTTACAACTACGCCATACCCATTGACATCATGGCAGGTTCCCTGGATCCATTCGCTTTTTGAGAATGCAGCTGCAGTAGCCTCAGGTATCGAAGCTGGTTTAAAAGCTCTCGGTAAAAAGAAAGATATTAAAGTTATAGCTATTGCAGGTGACGGTGCTACAATGGATATAGGTTTTGGGGCAATTTCTGGTGCGTTTGAGCGAGGACACGACTTCACCTACATCTGTATGGACAATGAAGCCTATATGAACACCGGAGCCCAGCGCAGCAGTGGGACCCCCTATGATGCCAGCACACCGACCACTCCAGCCGGGAAAGCTTCCTTTGGAAACCCATTCCCCAAAAAGAATATGCCTGCCATAATGGCAGCCCACGGCTCTCCGTATGTAGCCACAACCTCGATAGGCTACCCGAGGGACATGATGCGTAAGGTCAAGAAAGCTACCGAAATCGTTGGTCCTACCTACATCCACGCACACGCCCCCTGTACAACAGGCTGGGGTTTTGACACCTCAAAGACCCTTGAGATCGCCAAACTAGCAGTCGAAACCTGCCTCTGGCCCCTCTATGAGATGGAAAATGGGGAAATTACACAGGTCAGAAAAATCAAAGATCCGAGACCGGTAGAGGAATATCTTAAAACTCAGAAGAGGTTTAAACACCTTTTCGTAATGGAAGGTGGAGAAGAGGAGATCAGGAAGATTCAGGCGATAGCAGACTGGAACATAAAGCATTTCGGGCTTCAGTGAAAACAGGGGTTTTAATTGAACGTTTTTACTTTCTCACTTTCAGGTTCTTCAAGCCTGCAGGCGTTTTAAGTTTCATATCCGAGATTTTTTATTTACAGGCATAAGGATTTTTTATTTCGAATCTATCCAGAGCGTCCTCATCATTTCCCTTATTGCTTCTATCTTTTTTATGTTTGCTTCACCGTTTATTATATTAAGCTCATTGAAAGATTCAAGGGCAAGCTTGGCTGCAATTGATGTGTCGTTCAGATACTTGTTTTCTGTATTACTCATAATGGTCTGAAGAGCTGAAGCTGCCTGGAGAATCGCATTTTCCATATTTTCCTCTTCAGCATTTTTTCTAATATCTTCAATAGAGCTTGCTATCTTTCTTACTGTATCCTGAAGGTTTTCTTGCATGGCTGCAGCAGCCATTTCCTGAAGCATAAGCTTTACTCCAACTGCAGCTTCTTCAAGGCTCTTTTGAGCCGTAAGTTTTCCAATATCCCCAAGGCATGAGATGCATATTGCAGCATTTTCAGAATTATCAGGAAACTCCATCCTGGCAACCGCTTTTCCGATTTCTCCAAGACCTATTGCTACTGCTATGGTTTCTCGTTCCTGGTTAAGAAGAGCTGCTGTATTCCCGCTCTTCCCCAGCACTGAGGCTGCGAGCCTGGCTACCATTTCCATCTGCTGTTCAGCAGCTATTTTTCCTATAGCTCCAAATGAAAGCAGTACCCGAACCGTTATGCTTTGCATATTCTGCTGCGTGGAACATTGTAGCAGCCTTTCGAGGCTGCGGATAGCGCTGATTGCAGCTTCTTCCATTCCCTGAACAGCGGCAGCTTTTCCTATCTCCTTTATGGAAATTATCGTTTTTTCAGCTTCTTGCTCCTTTCCTTCACTCAAATAACCTGTGCCGATTTCGGTAAGAATATTAAGAGCCTGACTCACACCTTCTTCAAGCCCTTCATTAACCGAAGTGAACCCTAAACTTACTACCTTGTCTTCATCCTCTGAGAACATCGCGCAGGACTCCTTTTTGAGGCTACTTTTCATTAAATGAGACTGCTAAAAAAGCACAGTATGTAGTAATCAAGAATTCCTTAACCTCTTCAACACCCACTCAATCTATTTTTACAATTATTTCATGTGCTCTTAATTTATGTCTCCCTTGACTCAAATATTTTCAGGTAACAACGTAAGCTTTCAGACGGATTAATAAGCCATTGAATCCATAATTCGTTAGATAAAATTAACAAATTCATTAGATTAAACTGATGAATTATTAGATTAATCTAATAATTCATCAGGAAAAGATGTTACCTTCTTTTATCAAGTATGCGTCATATGGTATACTTACAGGCTAAGAGACAGGTAGCAGAAGGCGATTTATCCGATGCTGGAAAAGAAAATGCAGGCTCAGCAGCCCCGGTGCCAGGCAGAAAATGATTCATTCAGGTGTGAGCTTATAAGCTTTAATGAAGTCCTGCGGCTCTCAAAAATTCTGGCGCGAAAAATCAAAGCTTCAGGTTATAAGCCTGACCTGATTGTAGCAATCGGGAGAGGAGGTTATGTTCCCGGAAGGCTAATTTCCGATTTTTTGCTTTTTGATGATTTAACCTCATTGAAGATCGAGCATTACACACGAGCTGCAAACATACGGGAAGAGGTAAGGATAAAATTCCCTATTCCTGTAGATATAACCGGAAAAAAATCCTGATTGTCGATGATGTAACCGATACCGGCGAGACTCTCAACCTTGCAGTAAGTTACGCTCTGAGCCTGAAACCCACAAGTGTCATGACTGCAGTTCTTCAGCATAAAACCTGCTCAGCTTTCACACCTGATTTTTACGCCCAAAAAATCATTAAATGGCGCTGGATCATTTACCCCTGGGCAAGATATGAAGATTTAGCAGGGTTTGCAGAAAAATCATCCAGGACAGAACCCTTGACTCTCTCAAATCATTAATGAGTTTAGGTGCAGGTACAGACTGGAAATCAAAAAAGCCGAACTCATTGAAATTCTGGATGATCTAACCGAGAGGGGAGAAATCAAAAAAATTAGAAGCGAGCCCCCTGCATGGCAGGTCTCGAAAGATTGATTATACCTATAAGCAGCAGATGTAAAATTACATTACCGTTTCAGTAACCAGCTCCAGATCTCCCTTTGAGAAAACTCTGGATACCCTGACTTTCCAGTCTCCATCTGAACTCTCGCTGTCAGCCTGGATCAGGTTATAACACTGCGTGGTCTTTCCTCTGATTTTGGAGGAACAGAACGTGCCTGCGTTTACCACAAGCATATTATTGAGATTCCAGACCCAGGGAATGTGGCAGTGCCCGCAGAGGACAAGATTAACCTTACATCGATTCAGAAGTTCAAGAATGTCTCCTGCATCTACAAGGACGGTATTTTCCCTGCCTGCAAGAGGTATGGGCACAAGATGATGGTGCAGGGCAAAAATCTTGAAGTCTTTGCCTGTAGTAAAAGCTTCCTTGATCCAGCCGTAGTTTTCCCTGCCGATGTGCCCTTCGTCAAGGTCAGGCTGTGAAGAGTCAGCTCCTACGACAGTAACGTTTCTGAAACTCCGTGAAAAGAACCGATCCTTAAAAAGATCTTCAAAGTGGAGGTACCCTGCGTTCTTCGAATCATGGTTACCAGGGACAAGGATTTTATTTTCGCATTCAATCCTGTCAATGAATTGCTTTACTCCATCATATTCCGCAGAAAATCCATTCTCAGTCAGGTCGCCTGTAATCACAACGAAATCCGGTCCTAACCGGTTTATGCTGTCAACCATAGAATCTGCGATTCCCGGGACAAAATACGCATCTGAATAGTGAATATCCGAAAGATGTACAATCTGTATAATTTTTACTTCCTCTTTTTATTAATTTCAAATATATCAAATTAATTATATTCGAGCACTGGAATTCTGTAGCATTATATATAGTTATCTGTCAAATTTACATATTTACAAATATCTAATTATAATTCATTAAAAAAGAAGACTTACATTAAGAAACCTGTGAAGATGCTATAAATATTTATTTCACATTTATTAGTAGAGAATATCTATAAATTGTAAAGCATTGCAAGCCAAATCTTTATATAGCAAACCTCAGCCTATTTTTTCCCTTCCGACGCGCGGCAAGTCTGTCCTGTCACTTCGTTTTCGATAAAACCTTTTTTGAAAAAGTGTTCGATAAAACCCTTTTTGAAAAGGTTTTCACTTAAACGAGTGAAACGAGTAAAACTGATAGCGCAGTGTATAGGTTTAGAGCAAAGCTTTGACCATCCTCCCGAGACGGGACTCGGGCAACAAATAAATTAATAATGAGTTAGGACTATTCACCTACGTTTCAGCTTCGTCATTATATTTTCATTTAATTTACCCTCAATTTAAGGTGAATTTATGTCATTAGCAAAACTAAGAACACATTATACAGCCGATATCAAGCCTGGAAAGGTTGATAACGGTCAGAAAATTACTCTGGCTGGGTGGGTCCACGAGGTAAGAGACCTCGGAGGGATCTGTTTTGTAGTGCTCCGAGACCGGGAAGGAAAGGCACAGGTCACCCTTGTAAAGAAGAAAGTTGATAAAGAGCTGTTTAACGCTGCAAGAAGGCTTGTTCGCGAATCAGTGATTTCAGTAACTGGCTCAGTTAAATTTGAAGAAAAGGCTCCAAACGGATATGAGCTGCTTCCTGACGAGATCACTGTCCTGAATGTTGCAGATTCTCCCCTGCCAATGGATACTACAGGCAAGGTGGAGGCTGAGCTTGATACCAGGCTGGATTCAAGATTTATCGACCTGAGAAGAGCCGAAACAACTGCAATCTTCAAGATAAGACACCAGGCTCTCCAGGCAATCAGGAAATACTTTGTAGAAAACGGATTTATCGAGACCGCAACCCCCAAGGTCGTAGCGACTGCGACTGAGGGTGGTACAGCACTTTTCCCTATTACCTACTTTGATAGGGAAGCTTTTTTGAACCAAAGTCCCCAGCTCTTCAAGCAAATTCTTATGAGCGGCGGTCTTGATAGGGTCTTTGAGATTGGTCCCATTTTCAGGGCAGAAGAACATGATACCCGCAGGCACCTGAACGAGGCTACTTCTATCGATATAGAGGTCAGTTTCGCAGACCATTTCGATGTAATGGAAATTTTAGAGAACCTTGTAGCTTATGTTTACACTCAGGTTATTGAGAAGTGTACGTCCTCCCTTGAGACACTTGAGGTTGAACTGAAAGTTCCGAAAACTCCTTTCCTCAAGCTTACTTATGATGAAGTAATCGAGATTGTAAATGCCCGCTCGGAAGAGAAAATGCATTGGGGAGATGATCTCAGCACGCTCGGAGAGCATGTTGTGGGTGATTATGTTTACGAAACCACAGAGGAATCACACTATTTCATTATTGACTGGCCAACTGAGATTAAACCATTCTATGCCATGCCTTATGAAGACAGACCAGAGTACAGCAAGTCTTTTGATATGATGCACCGAACAATGGAACTGTCTTCAGGAGCCCAGCGTATCCATATCCCTGACCTGCTTAAGATCCGAATAGAATCACAGGGTCTGAATCCTGAGGGTTTCGAGTTCTACCTGAAGGCTTTCAGATACGGAATGCCTCCACATGCAGGCTGGGGTATGGGCTGTGAAAGGTTTATCATGACCATGCTCGGAACCGAAAATATCAGGGATACCGTACTCTTCCCCAGGGATAGAAGAAGACTTTCTCCCTGAAATTCCCTTATTTTTGGTGTTTAAACAATTTCAGTTAGTCTCCAGTTAATCTCCAGTTTAATAATCATATTATCTTTTCCCAAGATTTGAGCCGGAAGGAAATATATATGGCAGTAAGAAACATTTCCACCGATTCCCCGGAAAAACGTGCAGCAGGTGTTGCTGCTTCCAGGATAGTGGAATCGAGAATGGTTGTGGGGCTTGGAACAGGCTCGACAGTTGCATATACTATAAAAGAACTTGGCAGGAGGATCAGGGAAGAGGGGCTTGAAATTCTGGGTGTTGTCACCTCATACCAGTCGGAGATGCTTGCTATAGAAGCTGGCATCCCTCTAACAACCCTTGCCCAGCACCCTGAACTGGATATTGCTATTGACGGAGTAGATCAGATCGATTCCAGGCTTTACGCAATCAAGGGTGGAGGAGCTGCTCACACCCGGGAAAAAATAGTATCGTCATCTTCAAAACGTTTCGTGGTCGTAGCCGATGAGTCAAAAACAAGTAAGCAGCTTGATAAAACCGTACCTATCGAGGTTTTACCTTTTGCAAAGACCCTTGTGGTTAAGAAGATAAAGGAACTGGGAGGAAAACCCGAGCTGAGGTCTGCTTTAAGAAAAGATGGACCCGTGATAACCGATAATGGAAACTTTATACTTGATGTTGATTTCGGTGTAATAAACGATCCTGAAAACCTTGCTCTCCAACTATCTTCAATTCCTGGAGTTGTAGAACATGGGATATTTTCTAATGTGGATGAACTCTATATCGGGAAAAAAGACGAATCAGTGGAGATAATAAGGAGATAATAGGGATCTGGAATTCAGGAAATAATAGTCTGGAAGCAGTTCAAAATTGTTACAAACAAGGTAAGATTCAGTTAAATATAGCCCAGGCGTAAGCTTTCCTCAGCTTCAATAAAAATCCCCTGAGAGAATAAGAACAACAAAATGACTGCCTTTCGGGCTTCATTTCCGGAGTCTTATGCGAAAATAAAGTTTTACCCTCAAGAATTAACACACACCCGGTATGTTTTTATAGAAGTATTATCAGTAATTTTGTGATCAAATAATACTGCTTCAGATTAGGCAACTGATTAAATTACATTTCCAGGCTGATATTGGGCTAAAGTGGCTGTAAGCCAGGACAATATCAAAATTTTGAGTAACTGTCTTCGACACCTATATTTCATTTTAAGGAGGTTTTGGTTCAGATGGAAAGAAGTGGCCAGCCAATCATAATAGTAGATCCTAGAAAAGAGCGAACAAAGGGAAGAGAAGCGCTCAGCATGAATATTGCGGCTGCAAAGGCAGTGGCCAGTATAGTCAGGAGCACACTCGGACCGAGAGGAATGGACAAGATGCTTATCAATCCCATCGGGGATATAACAATTACAAACGACGGTGCAACTATTTTACACGATATGTCCATTGAGCATCCGGCAGCCAAGATGGTGGTGGAAGTTGCTGAATCACTTGAAAGCTCAGCCGGGGATGGGACTACAAGTGCTGTCGTGCTCACAGGCAGTCTGCTGGAAAAGGCAGAGAGCCTTATTGAGAGTGGAGTGCACCCGACAGCTGTTATTAAAGGATACAGGCTTGCAGCCGAGAAAGCTATCGAGCTTTTTGATAACATGGCGATCCCAGTTGACGAGAGCAAAAAAGACTTGCTTATAGAGGTTGCCAGAACTTCTATTACGGGGAAAGCTTCTGAAAAATATAAACGCATGATTGCGGAACTTTGTGTGAATGCCGCACTCGCTATTCGCGAGAGAGGAATAATCGACCTCAAAGACGTCATTATTGCAAAAGATGTTGGCGGCAAAATTGAAGAAACCGAGTTTGTCGAAGGCATTGTAATAGATAAGGTTGCTCTGGACAGAGAATTCCCTCTGAAGATAGAGAATCCAAAGATTGCCCTCATCGATACATCAATGGAAATTGCCAAGACCGCAAACAAAGCAAAAATTCAGATAAACACGTATAGCGATATTGAGAATTTCGTAAAGCAGGAAGAAGAATCTCTATACGAAATGGCAGACCATATTATTCAAGCAGGCGCAAATGCGGTTTTCTGTTCCAAGGGCATGGATGACAAGGTCGCAGCCTATCTACAAAACCGGGGAGTTTATGCAACCCGCAGGGTTAAGAATGAGGATATGCAGCACCTTGTAGATGCTACAGGCGGAAAACCTGTCCGCAATATCAAGGAACTGACCGAAAAAGAACTTGGTCACGCAGGGCTTCTTGAACAGGTCAGGGATGGCGACCAGGGTAAAACCTACCTAAGGGACTGCAAGGGTGCAAAATCTGTATCGATTGTCATCAGGGGTGCTACCGAGCATGTAGTTGATAACCTTGAACGCGCAATTGATGACGCCCTCTGGGTAGTGAAATGTGCGGTAGAAGATGGCAAGGTTGTTGCAGGCGGCGGTGCATCTGAGGTCGAAGTTGCACTCGGGCTTCGCGCATATGCCTCCAGCATCGGCGGGCGGGAACAGATGGCAGTAAAGGCTTTTGCCGACGCTCTTGAAGAAATCCCCAGGACAATTGCCAGAAACGCAGGTTTGGACACTATCAACGCAATAATAAACCTCAGGGCAAAGCACGCCGAAAACAAAAACGCTGGTCTGAACGTCAATACAGGTGCTGCCGAAGATATGCTCGAAAAAGGCATAATTGATCCTCTAAGGGTTAAGATCAACGCCGTCAAAGCCGGATCAGAAGCCGCAGAAATGGTACTGCGTGTTGATGATATGCTCCGAGCCCAGCGCTCTGAAATGCCTGAAGTCAAACCCGAACACAGGGCAAGCACCTACGACGGCATGACACCCCCGCAGATTGACATGCGCAGGTAAAGACAAGTTAGATAAATACTGGAAGTACTCAGAAAATTTCAAGAAGGAAAGCTGCAGATCCCATTCAGCAACCTTCTTATTTTAATTCTCTTTTGTTTTTTTACATGTTTTTATTGTTCTATTTTTGTTCGAACTATCCTTAAATCCCTTTTTACTTTCTGAATGATTATTATATATTCGCATAAATAAATATAGTGCTAAATTAATATATCCATTGGACTTCAGGACTAAATAGAGGGGTATAAGCTTATTAATGGAGAAGTTAGTGTGACTCCTGAGGACTTCTTTATACAGTTAGTTAATTCACTTCCATTTCCATATAACTTACTTGCAATTTTTATTATAACAATATATATTTTTTTAGCCAAGATTTATTATACGCAGAATAAAAGTAAGGTCAATGAACTTTTAGGATGTCATTTTAAACATATTACTGTTGGTCTAATCCTAATTATAATATCAACAGCCTTTTTGGCTGCCATTTATTTTGTACACGAAAGCTTTTTCTTTCCTGAGCCTCCAGAAGACCGATTTATAGTTGCAATCTCGCCTTTTTATGCGGTTAGTCCCCAGGGTTACTCAGGTAGATATGTATACTCCGGGTAAAATTAAGGACGAAATTGAAAAAGTTGAGGGGAATACAATAAATGTTATAATTCTGGATTCACCTCCAATAACTGATGATAAAGACGCAGTACAGAAAGGGAAAAAAACTGGAGCCCATCTTGTTATTTACGGAGGGGATCATAGGGTTGTTACAGGTGAAACCATTACAGAATTTTATATAATATCCACAAATACATCTTCTACAACACCATTATTCCTGGATGTTAATAGTAGTAAAAAAGCAATTCCTATCTTATATTCCGACAAATCAATTCGGCTTGAATCAGTAAAGCAAAATGTATCCTCTGCCGTATATACAGCTCTTGCATTCGAATACTATAGAAAATCTCAATATGCATCTGCAATTAAAATGTTTAAACACATTGTAAATTATGAAAATGAAAAAACTATTTTATTTTATATTGGGAACTGTTATTGTGAGCTTAGTAATTTTGATGGAAGCGTACCTAATAAATTCCTGATTAATGAAAGTCTGCTAAATGAGAGCTTAGTATACTATTATAAAACTATTGAAATTGATTGCAATTATTCACTTGCTTGGAATAACATAGGATATGTTCTTGAAGAGTTGGGCAATCATGATGAAGCACTAAAAGCCTATGATAAAGCCATTCAGCTTGATCCTAACAATTCAATTGCTTGGGATAACAAAGGATGCACTCTCGATAGCTTAAGTAGGTATGATGAAGCAATAAATGCCTTTGATAAAGCCATTCAGCTTGATCCGAGCAATTCATTTGCTTGGAATAATAAAGGAAGCGCTCTCTATAGTTTAGGTAAGTATGATGAAGCAATAGATGCCTATGATAAAGCCATTCAGCTTGATCCTAACAATTCAATTGCTTGGTATAAGCGAGCATGTGTTTTTTCACTTATCAATGACAAGGAGCAAGCAATGTCTGATTTAAAGTACGCAATTGAGCTTAACTCATCGTACAAAGAAATCTCAAGAAACGATAGTTATTTTGAAAAATTATGGACAGATGAAGAGTTCAAAAAACTAGTGAATAACACTAAATAATCTAGTTAGTATTACTGAATTTAAAAAAAAGACAATAATGATTTGATTAATAGTTGATAATAGCTTGATACCTTTTTAAGGTACTATATTCACCTTTATTTTAAATATTTTCAAAGCCAGCTCAAATTTCCCCGTAAAACTGCCTGTAATCCTCAATTGCTTTTTTAGCCTGTGCAGGAAATTCTTTTTTCATAAATTCTATAAACTCATCTCTTGATTGAATTTCCTTCAGGATTTCAAGCATGCGGGCGGCAAATTTCATCGATTCAACACTTCCTTTCTGTAATTCAAGAGAGAGACAGAGGGCTTCTTTTGGAAAGTACTTCCTCCTGATCCATGGAGAAACCGAGCCAAGAAGCACGCCGTCTTTCAGAATGCTGTAGGCAGGCACCCCTATGAGTTCAAGTCTGTTTTTTCCAGCAAGCTTTTCAAGGTTCTGGCTGGAATATGAGTGAAGTTCAAGATAGATCTCGGGTTTCAGTTCTTCAATAGCCTTGAGGATTTTCTTTCCGGGCCCTGTATAATAACCCGAGGTCAGGGTTGAGACGTACTTTCCACGGTTTACAACTGGAATTAAGGCAAGAGTGCCAGTTTTTGGAGGTTTTATATTCTCCAGGAGTTCAGCTGTATCTTTCCACTCGTTCCCGTGCAGACCCGCAACAAAGAGCCTGACTGGCTTTCCGCTGCCGTAAATTCTAATCTCGGCATCCGGGTGCGAGTCTGGCGTTTTTATATATTCGCGCTTTGCAGGAAAGGGATCTTCTGAACCCTCTATTCCATTAAAAGTCATTCGCTTCAGTACCTCTGTATTGCTTTTATTCGGACTGCCTATTTTCTTCTTCAGATAGGTTTTTTTCTTCAGACAGCTTTTTTTATTCAGACATCTTTTCTTCTTCGGGTAGGGGCTTTCTTGCGATTACATAAATCTCCTGTTTTTCGGAATTGATGACCTGCTGAATTTCAAGCCCGAGATTCTCTATTTTACTAAGGATGGGTTTTGGGTCCTTTCGCTTTGGGATTTTGATAACCTGAAGCAGCTTTCCTCCGGGTCTCAGCAGAGGCAGCACTCTCGAAAGAGCCTTGACCGAATCTTCAGGTTCAAGGGTCATATCTGAAAGAATAACATCCACAGGTTCTTCTGAGAATAAGTTCAGAGGCATAGTAAAAACATCTCCGAATGTCACCTCGACATTTTCCCTCTCGTGTGCGATTTTCCCAAGCTCACTCCTGAAATTCCTGCTGAACTCAATGCCTTTCACGTTTCCAGCAATTTCCGAAGCATAGAGGAGAAATCCACCTGCGCTGGACCCAAGATCAAGCACCCTATCCCCGGGTTTAAGAATCCCGCTTTTCTCCTGAATAAACTTGAGCTTGAAATATCCCTGAGGCTGATCCAGCCCCTCGGTAACCTCAATAACATCCTCAGTAGAAACATCTCTGGAGACCTTTGTTACCACCGTTCCATTAACCTTAACATTTCCGGCAATGATAGCAGCTTTGGCTCTCCCCCTTGATTTGAAATAGCCCATATCCACAAGGTATGCATCCAGTCTCATGGGGCATTGTATCGGCAGAGCCTGTATATATAGCAAGCCGGTGTATAGCAAACTAGAGAAAGCATTTTCAACTGTTGGTTAATTCAAAAAGCATATTAAATTTCAGAATCTTCTCATAATTCGTCTGCTGAGCCAATTTAAGCTTGCATTTCTCAAAAATAGCCCTTCCTGAAAACTGGAATAGACCTGGCATCATGAGTTCAGTCATAAACGAGGTCACAAAGCAGAGCGTGTACATTGAGTTTAGTAAAAAAGAAGGTGGGCAGGCTGGTGGAACTGCCCATGCTTGCCTGTATACTAAACATCAGGGAAACAGGATCCTCAGCGGTGCTGCTAAAATTCGCCACCTGAGACTCCTGTTCGGATTATATTACTTTCTGAGGTTTAATTGTTATTTCATTTAGGTTTAATTGTTATTTCTTTTTAGGTTTAATGGTTATCTCTTTCTTGATGCCTCCCACGTCTATCTTGAAATTCCCGGCTGGGGCAGCTGTTGTATCATAGAAGTAATTGAAGCCCCCATTCGAATCAACTTTTACCTGCTGGAAAGCCGTAATATTCAAATCAACCTTTGAGACCTTTTTTTCAGCATCTCCATCGATTTTTATCTTATAGGTTCCGGGAGGAACGTTTGACTGAGATACTATTGCACTATTCCCTGAAGCATCTGAGCTTTTTGTTAACCAGATAACCTTTTTTACCCTCACATTGAGGTTTTTGGCTCCCTCGGCTTCCACCGTAAAGAAGTTGTTAAGACCTTCAGGGATTTTTATTTCATCAATAGTATATTCAAATTTTCCTTTTGAGACAGGAACAATCTTCTCGAAATTTACAGATATGTCGACTTTTTCTCCCGGAAAATACCCCCTTTTATATTGAGTACATCCCCGGAAGCAGGTTCCTTAGGGGAAAAATCCCATTGGCTAACAGGTTTTTCCAGAACCGTTATGTTTGCGATCATTGAACTTGTGCCGTTTTCATTAACTGCAGTTAGATTAACAGTATAGTTTCCTGCTGCAAAATAAGTATGCACTGGATTTTGCTCGGTTGAATAATTTCCGTCTCCAAAGTCCCAATTTACAGAAGTCGCATTTTCTGACAGATCTGTAAACTGTACCGATAGAGAAACATAACCCTCTGTGACATTGCTGCTGAAGTTTGCTACAGGCAGCACTTGCTCTACCAGAGCAGAACCTATAAACTGCCCAAAGGAACATGGGTAACTTCCCGCACTGACATTGGCTATAACAGTATCTATTACTGTGTCAATTATATGAACAGTAGAAGTATCGGAATTAGTAATGATATGTATATGGTCCTGTCGCCGAGGAATTCTGATATATATCCGGTCCTATGATTGAAGAGTTTTGATGCTCATCTTGCCATATAGTCGAAGAATTATTTGCTGAAACAACTGATGTTGTAGATAAAATCAAAACCAATAATAAAAAATGGGCTGCTAAACCAAAAAATACCGAAAACCTTGTCTCGGTTTTTATATGTATTACCTTCTTTTTTTCTCGATATCAATAATAAAAATAAAAAATTTCATAAATATCAGTTAACAAAAGATTTAAAAGTTTTTCTAGAAATCTCACTTTTATAAAAATATGAGAATCATATTCCAAAATAAATTATAATTTTATTATTAATCGTAGAGAAAAGAATATATTTTTATATAATCTTACTATTTTTATAGCAAAGCTCATACTGAATTCTTTATTCTAACATTAGTTCTCCTGGCATTTCAAAAGAACATAGTCATGTTTGTAATGTGCAAACCTTTGCGCATTCATTTACTGAAATTCAGATTTACTTCCTGTCCGATAAGTCGAGCAAGCCGTTTTATCCTGCAAGCCTGGTGAGATAGTGTATCAAGAGATTCTTAAAAAATTTACCTCATTGTTCCCCCTATGGGCAGTACTTTTGTCTGCTGTTGCATACGTTTATCCTGAGTACTTTGCTCCCCATCAGGGGCTTATTGTGCCTTTTCTGAGCCTTATTATGCTAGGGATGGGGGTTACCCTCTCGGTGAACAGTTTCCTTGCAGTATTGAAGAAGCCGTCAGTGGTTATACTGGGCACTTTAATGCAGTACACCCTCATGCCTCTTGCAGCCTGGATAGTCTGCACGGTTTTGAAGTTGCCTCCCGACCTGGCTATTGGTGTTATTGTGCTTGGGTGCTGCCCGGGCGGCACGGCTTCGAATGTGATTTCTTATTTAGCAAAGGCTGACGTGGCTCTTTCAATAGTCCTTACGTCGGTCTCCACGTTACTTGCTTTTCTTGCAACTCCTTTCCTTACCTGGATTTTCATAGGTCAGACTGTAGAGGTCGATGTCACAGGCATGCTGGTCAGTGTTGTAAATATGGTAATCGTGCCTGTAGTGTTAGGGCTTGCAATCAACCATTTCTTTGAGAAACAAATAAGCACGGTCAAGGAAGTTTTTCCAGCAATTTCAGCCGCAGCTATAGTAATCATTATTGCAATAATAATAGGGACAAATAGCGCAAACCTGGAACAGAGCGGACCACTGATCCTGCTCGCAGTGATCCTGCACAATGGGCTTGGGCTTGCTGGAGGCTACTGGTTTTCAAAAGCTCTGAAACTAAGTGAAATCGAAGCCCGGACTATCGCAATTGAGGTTGGAATGCAGAACTCCGGTCTGAGTGTCGCACTTGCTATAAAGCATTTCACGGCAACAGCCGCACTTCCAGGTGCGATCTTTAGCATCTGGCATAACCTGTCAGGGGCTCTCCTGGCTGGACACTGGTCAAAACAAAGTCCACAGGCTGCTGATAATAATGAGAGGCGCTGGAAAAAAGTTAAGCAAAAAAATTGAGGCAAAAAACTGAGAATCTCAAAAAAGACTAAGATAATGGCTATAGATAATGGTTAACGTCTTCTGCCTCGCCTGATCCGTGAGGCAGTTGTTTTTATTTTTGGTTTTGATTTGCTTCCGGTATCATGAGTTAATGAATTCTCATCTATTTTTTCTGCTGTTTCTGTCGGATTGGAGTTATAAGAAAGGGTTCTTGTCTACAATCTTTATTCAAATCTATTAAAATATTCTAATGTAGATAATTATTTATATAATAGATATAATCTAGCCATCCGTTATATGAATAAAAGCTTAAATCTCGCTTTTCCTGCAGTTTTTCTATGTTTTTTTCTCGTTATTTTTAAGGATAAACTCCTGGCTTAACAGGCTTATTCATGCTGTTTATAGAAAAAAGTCATTAATCCGGGCTGAAAGTATTGAAAGCAAACAGTTTTAGAATTAAAAATAAGAAATCATGCAATTCACCATCGGTAAACCTTACTCATTGAATCTAAATTCGAAGAGCCAGTTATTTGTTGATTAATACTTTCACTTTGCTATATTACTCTATTAATAACAAGTCTGCATTCTGCTGTATGTATCGAAAAATGGGTTGAAAACGGGTTGTATAAATCGGAAAATTGCCATCCGTAGTTTGGATAAATCAATATCAATCAATTATAACTAATTATTTATAATAATATATCGAATTATCTGTCGGAATGAACAACTTGATAAGAAAACGTAAATATTAAGCTTTTCAAAAAGTTCCTGAGAATCATAACATAACATATTAATTCATATTATTTCTGGGTTTTTAGAGTTCAAGGTAAAATCCAGACTTGATTCAGACTTTACTCTTACCTTAAAACTGTCATAAATTAAAATCTGTAAACTAAAATTCTCATCTAATTAATTCAACTGGATAAAACCCGGGAGAAGAAAAATGAAAAATATTATTATTAAAGGGGCACGGGAACACAACCTGAAAGATATCACTGTGGAACTCCCGCGGGACAAATTTATTGTTATTACAGGAGTTTCGGGTTCAGGAAAATCTACTCTGGCTTTTGATACAATTTATGCCGAAGGGCAGCGGCGCTATGTGGAGTCACTCTCGGCTTATGCGCGGCAATTCCTCGGGCTTATGAACAAGCCGGATGTAGACAGCATTGAGGGATTATCTCCTGCGATCTCCATTGAACAGAAAACTACATCAAAAAACCCTCGAAGTACGGTCGGGACTGTTACGGAAATTTATGACTATCTGAGGCTGCTTTTCGCAAGGATAGGCACGCCTTACTGCCCGACTCACAATATTAAAATCGAGTCCCAGTCCCCCGAAAAGATTGCGGACAGCTTGAGCAGGGAATGCGAGGGCATGATTACTATTCTCGCACCTGTGGTTCGGCAAAAGAAAGGGACTTACCAGCATCTTTTCAGGGAACTGAATAATGAGGGTTTCTCCCGGATTAGGGTAAATGGCGAGATCTACAGGACTGACGATGAGATCACCCTCGACCGCTACAAAAAACATGATATTGAAGTTGTAATTGATCGGCTGGATCCCTCTGAAGACCGCTCAAGGCTAGTAGAAGCCTGTGAAAACGCCCTCAAGAAAGGTGACGGGCTTTTAATCGTGGTTGATTCGGAAGGAAAAGACCACCTTTATTCCTCAAATATGGCATGTCCGATCTGCGGAATGGCTTTTGAAGAACTCCAGCCCAGGATGTTTTCCTTCAACAGTCCCTTTGGAGCCTGTGAAGCCTGTAACGGGCTCGGATTCAAGATGGAATTTGACCCGGATCTTATTATTCCGAATAAAAAACTCTGTATTGCGGACGGGGCTGTTGCTCTTTACAGGAATTACCTGGACAGTTACCGGAGTCAGCATCTGAGAGCTGTTGCAAAGCACTTTGGGTTCGATATTTTTACCCCAATTGAGGATCTCACAGATGAGCAGTACAATGTGCTTATGTACGGTTCGAACGAACGAATGCAGTTCGAGATGAGCATGAAGAACGGAGATGCTCACTGGTCACATAAAGGAACGTGGGAAGGACTGATTCCTCAGTCTGAGAGGCTGTACAGCCAGACAAAATCCGAATACAGGCGCAAGGAACTTGAGAAATTCATGCAGGTCAAGCCCTGCCCGAAATGTGAAGGCAGGCGTCTGAAGGAAAAAGTGCTTGCAGTAAAGCTGGGTGGAAAATCCATTGTTGACATAACCGATCTTTCAATTCGGGAATGCATCCAATTTTTCGAAAACCTTGATCTCTCGGAAAAGGAAAGGGAGATAGCAAAGCAGGTTTTAAAGGAAATTCGATCCAGGCTTGGTTTCCTTGAGCATGTGGGACTCGATTATCTCACGCTTTCCCGCAGCTCAGGCACTCTCTCAGGCGGAGAAGCACAGCGGATCCGGCTGGCTACCCAGATAGGTTCAAACCTCATGGGCGTGCTCTATGTGCTGGACGAACCTTCAATAGGGCTGCATCAGAGAGACAATGAAAGGCTTATCCAAACTCTCCAGACCCTGCGGGACCTTGGAAATACCCTGATAGTCGTGGAACACGATGAAGATACCATCCGGGCTGCGGATTATGTACTCGATATAGGACCAGGGGCAGGCATTCACGGAGGTTACGTGGTAGCCGAAGGTACGCCTGAAGAAATTGAAAGGAACAAGGAATCCCTGACAGGACAGTACCTCTCGGGAGAAAAACAGATAAAGCTGCCAGCTTTTCGAAGGCGGAGCGATTCGTTCATCAGGCTTAAAGGGTGCAGGGCAAACAACCTTAAAAACATAGATGTGAATATCCCGATAGGAGTCCTGACCGTGGTTACAGGGGTTTCGGGATCTGGAAAATCCACACTTATTTACGATACACTGTACAAAGCCCTGACAAAGAAAATAAACAAATCAAATGTAACTCCAGGGGAGTATGACGAGCTGATTTTTGATTCCGAGATTGACAAGGTAATCGTTATTGACCAGAGCCCTATCGGCAGGACTCCTCGTTCAAACCCTGCAACCTATACCAAAGTCTTTGATGCTATCAGGCAGGCTTTTGCCGAGACAAAGGAAGCCAAAATCCGGGGCTATAAGAACGGACGCTTCTCTTTCAACGTAAAAGGAGGGCGCTGCGAAGCCTGCCAGGGAGACGGGATGATAAAAATAGAGATGAACTTCCTGCCTGATGTATACATTGAATGTGAGGAGTGTAAAGGTACGCGCTACAACCGGGAAACCCTCGAAGTAAAATACAGGGGCAAATCTATTGCTGAAGTCCTGGATATGACTGTAGAAGAAGCTGCCGAACATTTCGAGAATATACCTGCAATCAAAAGCAAACTCGATACCCTGATAAGGGTCGGGCTTGGTTATATCAAACTTGGGCAGAGTTCAACAACGCTTTCTGGTGGGGAAGCCCAAAGAATTAAACTGACAAGGGAGCTTTCTAAAAAGGGCACCGGAAGGACAATTTACCTCCTTGATGAACCCACAACAGGGCTCCACTTCCATGACGTCAAGAAACTAATTGCAGTCCTTAACAGGCTTGTAGCAAAAGGAAATACCGTGGTTATAATCGAGCACAACATGGACATAATCAAATCAGCAGACTATATCATCGACCTTGGCCCTGAAGGTGGAGATGCAGGCGGAGAGATCATTGCCGAAGGAACCCCAGAAGAGGTGGCTCTGGTTCAGGGAAGCTATACTGCACGCTTCCTTGCACCCAAACTCTCAGACTCATACCAGAGCATGTCAGAAGCAAAGCCTGTTGAGGCAGTTTTCGAAGAAGGAGAAGCGTTTGAGGTTGATTTTGAAGAGTTTGAAGAGGATCTGAGTGATGAGTCCGAAGGATTTGAAGAAAATTCTGAAGAAGACCTTGAAGACAATTCCAGAGGTTTCAGGCACTGCAAACACAGAACCGATAAAGCGCTTGAAGAACAGTTAATTTAAAGTCGATATCAGGTCGATTTAAAGCTGATTTAAAGCCGTTTAAAAGAAAAAACTAATTTAAATCAATTTTAAACTTTGTGTAACGGCTAAAAAATTGGATATGAGGTTTAAAAATGATTGACCTGGAAGCTCTTCCTCACCTCCCTGGCTGTTACCTCTTTAAAAACGAAGAAGGGACTGTGCTGTATGTGGGCAAGGCAAAAGACCTTAAAAAGCGGGTGAGCAGCTACTTCCAGAAACGAGACCATGACCCGAAAACCGAGAGCCTTGTACAAGCTGCTCGAGACCTTGATTTCATTGTCACGAATACGGAAGTAGAGGCTTTACTCCTTGAGAACACTCTGATCAAAAAACACTGGCCGCGATACAATATTGCTCTCAAGGACTCAAAGCGGTATGCCTGCATTCACTTAACCGAAGAAAAGTTTCCAAGGATCAGGCTCTCCAGGAAGAGAAGTGAAAACGGGATCTCTTTTGGACCCTTTATATCGGCAAAGGAAAGAGATTACATTTTTGAGGTTGTAAGAAAGACCTTCCAGCTAAGAACCTGCAAGCAGATGCCAAAGCGTGCCTGCCTGAGATACCACATGGCAGCATGTAGCGGACCCTGCATAGGTGCAATTTCTCCTGAAAAATATGCCGAAAAAGTGAAAAAAGCCAGTTCTGTCCTGAAAGGCAATATCAGAGAACTCATAGAGTCCATGGAGAAGGAGATGAGAGAACTGGCATCAAGGCAGCAGTTCGAGCAGGCTATGGCTCTCAGGGACGAAATTGCAGCTCTTGAATATCTTCAGGAAAAACAGAATGTGGAGAGGCAGAAAAAGCATAACGAGGATATCCTGAGCTATATTGTCAGGGACAACACCGTTTATCTTATGCTTTTCAAGGTTTACAAAGGCACTCTTGAGGACAAACAGGACTATGTTTTTGCTTACGGGGAGAATTTCCTGGAAGAATTCCTGGTACAGTATTACTCCGAGAACGAACCACCTGAAGAACTCATCCTGCCTGAACCTCTTGATGACTCGCTTGTAGATTTTCTTTCACACGTAAAGGGAATTAAGGTGAAAGTTACAGTTCCAAAGCAGGGAGAGAAAAAGGAACTTCTCGACCTTGCCCTGAAAAATGTGGAAATCGGCTTCTTCGGAGACCGGAAAAAGCTCGAAGCCCTGCAAAGTAAACTCTCTCTTCCAAAACTTCCGAATGTTATAGAATGCTTCGATATATCGCATCTCTCAGGCACGGCTACGGTTGGCTCCATGGTGCAGTTTCGCGGAGGCAGACCTGATAAACACAATTACCGCCGTTTCCGGATCGAGGGTGTTGAGGGAATTGATGATTTCGCTTCCATTGCCGAGGTTGTTCGGAGGCGTTACTCCCGCCTGCTTGAGGACAAACATGACCTGCCAGACCTGATCATAATAGATGGGGGAAAAGGTCAGCTTTCCTCAGCTTTTGAAGAACTCCGGAAATTAAAGCTCCGGATTCCTATTATTTCCATAGCCAAGCGGGAAGAAGAGATCTATGTGCCTGGACTTAAGTCTCCGCTTCCAATTAAAAAAAACGACAAAGCCTCGTTATTTATTCAGGAAATCCGGGATGAAGCTCACAGGTTTGCAATCAACTACAACCGCTTGCTAAGGCAGAAATCCCTTATTCCTAAAAATTCCTGATTCTTAAAACTGTATTATTATATAATTTATATATTTAGAATCTCATTATAGGTCTTGATTTTATGAATTCTTCAGATCAAACCTCCCAGACAGTATCTCAAAAATTTTCCGAAACAGCACATAATGCCCGATATCAGGACAGCCCGCAGTTCAAGCTGGTTTCCGATTTTGAGCCCAAGGGTTCCCAGCCGCAGGCAATTAAAAGTCTTGTGGAGGGGTTGAAAAAAGGAGAGCGTTTCCAGACCCTTCTAGGGGTAACCGGGTCAGGGAAAACCTATACCATTGCAAATGTAATAAACCAGATAAAGAAACCCACCCTTGTTATTGCCCATAATAAAACACTTGCTGCCCAGCTCTACAATGAATTCAGGGAATTCTTCCCTGAAAACCGGGTGGAGTATTTCGTCTCCTATTACGATTATTACCAGCCAGAGTCCTATCTTCCTGCCAAAGACCAGTATATTGAAAAAGATGCCATGATTAACCCGAAAATCGAGCAGATGAGGCTTGCTGCAACTGCTTCCCTGATGTCGCGCCAGGACGTTATTGTCGTGGCGTCCGTATCCTGCATTTACGGGCTTGGCAATCCTGAGAACTTCCAGAACATGGGATTTGAATTAAAGGTTGGGGATAGGGTTCAGAGGAAAGAAATCCTGCAAAAGCTCATTGAAATCCAGTTCGAGCGAAACGACCTTGAGCTTATGCCCGGGCGATTCAGGGTAAAAGGGGATACCATTGACATTATTCCCGGTTATTTTGATAACATTATCCGGATTGAGCTTTTCGGGAACGAGATTGATCGGATCTCCGAGGTGGACAAGCAGACCGGACAGCGAACTGAAGACATGGATTATTTCTTCGTCTACCCAGCCAGGCACTATGTCATCCCTGAAGAAGAGCAGAAAAGTGCGATTCAGTCCATTCTTGAAGAGCTTGAGGCTCGTCTTCCTGAACTCGGGCTGCTTGAGTCCCACAGACTGAAACAGCGCACGATTTATGATATAGAAATGATTCAGGAGACCGGAAGTTGCAAAGGCATTGAAAATTATTCGAGGCACTTTGACCACCGCAAGCCCGGAGAGAAACCTTTCTGCCTGCTTGACTATTTCCCTGAGGACTTCCTGATGGTCATTGATGAAAGCCACCAGACCATACCGCAGCTTCACGGGATGTATAACGGGGACCGTTCAAGAAAGAAGAACCTTGTTGACTACGGGTTCAGGCTGCCCAGTGCCTACGATAACAGACCCCTGAAGTTCGATGAATTCGAGAAATACATGAAAAATGTGATCTTTGTCTCAGCAACCCCTGGAGATTACGAAAAAGAGCACTCATCCCGGATCGTGGAACAGATTATCCGCCCAACAGGCCTTGTCGACCCTGAAGTGGAAGTTCGCCCTCTTGAAGGGCAGGTCAGGGACGTTATGCAGGAAGTCAGGAAGGTTGTGGAAAGGGGAGATCGTGCCCTTGTGACCACGCTGACAAAGAAGCTTGCTGAAGAACTTACCGAATACCTTGCAAGGAACGAGATCAAAGCTCGCTATCTGCACTCGGATATCAAAACTATTGAAAGGACTGAGATCATCCGCGAGCTCCGGCTTGGCAAATTCGATGTTCTTGTCGGAATCAATTTGCTAAGGGAAGGGCTTGATATTCCGGAAGTGGGTTTCATAGGCATTCTCGATGCTGATAAAGAAGGTTTCCTGAGAGATTCAAAAAGTTTGATCCAGATAATCGGCAGAGCAGCTCGGAACGCCAATTCAAAGGTTGTCCTGTATGCCGACAATATAACCGATTCCATCAAAACAGCCGTTAACGAGACTGAACGCCGCCGCTCCATGCAGATTGCTTACAATAAAGAACACGGCATAGTCCCGACAACCATCAGGAAACCCATAAGGGAGAAGGTTGTGGATATCACCGACACAAAACACATCCCGAAAACCGATATCCCCAAAATGATCATCGAACTGGAAGCCAAGATGAAAGAAGCAGCCGACAGGCTGGATTTCGAGCGGGCAATCCAGCTAAGGGAAATGATAAAGAAACTGGAGAAAGAGATAAAAGTAGCCTGAGAGGGTTAGAAAGTCTCCATTTTCTTTCTTACCTTTCTACTTTCTACTTTCTTTTGCTTTTTTTACATTTTTTACCTTTTTACCTTCTTTTGCCATTTTTTACATTTTTTTAGCTTTTTTACCTTCTTTCTTTTTTACTTTATTTCTACAAGGTTTCCTTCTACGACAGTATTTTTCTCTTGCCCGCCAGTTTTTTGATCTATGTGTTGATCCACAATTCTTTTAAACTGTAAGTTTGAACCCTGATCAAACCGGATAAAACTACAGAATTCGGATAAAACTACAGAATTATATGTAATACTCAACGTAGAAACGGTAAGCAACCTGAAGTTCTTCCAGCTCCCTGGGCTCCAGTTCAAAATCAGGCTGACCGGCTTTGTAGATTTTTTTCCCTAGATTTTTGAAGGTAGCCTCGCACCTAATATTTTCGGGAAGTTGAGCTTCAAAACTGTCACATTTGTTACAGATTTCCAGGACAAGCTTTTCTATTTCTTCAGAACTGAAGACTTTTTTATTTTCAGGGATGTAATTTACCTCAACTACAAGTTCTTCCTTACTCAACAGATCTGCCCAGAAACCTGAAAATTCAGTTCCTTCTATCCTGTAATCCTGAAGCTCAAAGCTTCTTGTAATTGTATTCTTGATTTTACCGTCCTCCATGTGCTTGTTTTAGGAAGTGGATGTATATAAACTATCTCAAAATAAAACGGACCCTTGAAGGTATTCGATTTTTTAAAACATCGGATTCTCAGAAGCTTTACTCGATGAGAACTTTAACTTATGAGGATCTTCCATAAGAGAATGAACTTTAAAGTACCCTCTAAGGTTCATTGAAACGGATTTTATTTTGGAAAGAAATATTTATATCCACGATTTCAGAATAGCTGCCAATCCGGATAGGAGGACCCCATGTACCGAAACCTGAGGTGACAATTATCTGGAAGTCTCCTTTCTTTGAATAGCCCCAGCTATTTTCAAACACATGCCTGGAAATTAAAGTGTTGGGGAAAAACTGTCCAGCGTGTGTATGTCCGGATAACTGCAAATCAACCCCATTTTGCTGTCCTTCTCCAAGGCTTACTGGCTGGTGATCCAGAAGAATAATCGGTAAGTTACGGTCGATATCCTTTAAAAGCTCGGAAAGCTCGATGCGGGTTTTTCCTGCCATATGGGCTGCCATGCGGTCATCCCGACCAACTATGTAAAACTGGTTGTTTACTTTCACACATTCATCAACCAGGACATTAACTCCAGCCTGTCTGAGGTACTCAATTGCCTGCTTACTCCTGCCTCCAATATATTCATGGTTCCCGAGGACCGCATATACTCCGCACCTGGGCTGTAATTTTTTCAATATTTCCGGCATTTTGTTGCTGATAAAGAATCTCACGTCTTCATCAATGGTGTCTCCAACAAGGAATACAATATCCGGGTCAAGTTCATTGATTTTCTTAACCATTGATTCAAGGTGTTTATTATCAATCACCGGTCCAAGGTGAATATCGGATACCATGACTGCATGGAGTTCTGGCAGTTCAGGCACTGCTTTTTTAATAAAAACATCGTAATGTGTTACACGTGGATGATTTGCATTCCAGGTACCATATATTAAGAGAAGAGATACCATGGATAAAACTGCAAGTCCCCAGTATAATGACGGATAATTAGTCATCTGAGCCCCAGGGAAGGCGAAATTGATCAGGAAGTGAATAATATCCACATCTATCCATATAAGAAGCGAATAATAGACAGCAGCCAGCCAGTAATCTCCAGTTATTGTGGCGAGGTAATTGACAGATCCGGGATAAATTCTCTTTCCTAACTTGACTGCAAAGAGCGAGATTGCAAGGAACAGATAGCCTATCCAGTAGAGAAAAGAGTAAGGCTCAATAAAATTTTGAATTGATTGGAAAAAGCGTAAGCCAACATAATAGTTGCCTGCAAAATAGATCGAGATAAAAATAATAAAAACACAGAGGAAGAGAAAATTCGTTCTTCGGATTACTATTCCATCCCTTTTGTTTACTCCTTCATTTATTTCCCCGGAATCTTCTCTTTTATCTGCCTTCACTTTTATCTGTCTTCATATTTTTATTCAATGTTGCATTTTATCTAATGTTACACTTATCGAATATTATAGTTTTATTATATTTTATATAATATTATTTTTATCATCATTCCTGTTTTCAGAGTTTTTTAAGCATAATTGACATTATGCCCGATCTGGAAGGCTTTGTTGAATGAGGCTGGAACATCATATTTTCCATCATTCCAGAAGACCCGAACATTTCCTCATTGACGCGGTCGTTTATCTCGTCGAAAATCATTTTGTAGGCTGGGCAGTGGGGATCAACGCCTTCTATTTTTCCGTCTGAAGGCACCAGCGCATTGTATGGGCATCCACCTCTGCAATACTTTATATGGGCGCATTTGCTGCATGCCGTGTCCACATATTCTTTATACTGGAACATTTGCTTCCAGGCTTCGGATTGAGCAAGGTCTGCCATTGTCGGGCGGTCATAAACATTACCCATTACATATTCGGGCATGCCTACAAAGCGATAGCAGGGGTATATGCTTCCCTCAGGACCAACCGCAAAGGTATCTCCCATACAGTCAACATAAGTACAGACAGCACCTTTTCCTGTAAATACGCCTTTACACAGATGGTCAATATTCATAACTTCTATTCTGCCCAGATTTTCAAGGTATTTGTCAAGAAGATAAATTAGGAGTTCTCCATACTCTTCAGGTTCAAGGGTCCACTGGTTGGGGTTATCGCCTTTTAAAGAAGGCAAGCAAGGATGGAATTTAAGTGTCAGTCCATTCTCAAGATAAAAGTTGAAAATTTCTTCCCTTGACTTTACAGAATGCGAAGTAAAAGTAGTAATGAATCTAACTTCAAGCCCATGAGCTCTTGCAATTTCATAACCTTTCATGGTTTTATCGAAGTATCCTTTTCCCCTCTGCGAATCATTAAGTTCCTTCGGGCCGTCAAGGCTTGAACCTATTGGAACATTGTATTCGGCAAAAATCTCGGCGATCTCATGGGTCATTTTCCAGAGGTTTGTCTGTATTGCAAAAGCTATATGCCTGGTGCTTAAACCCTCAGCTAGAAGCGGAAGTGCTTCCCTGTAGAATTCCGCGCCTGCCAGGAGCGGTTCCCCGCCATGAAAAGTAAAAGTAACTGAATCTCCCCTGAAAACCTTAAGCCACTCAACCACTTCTTTTATGGTTTCAATTTTCATTATCGGGGATTTCTCTTCGGAACTCCAGCAATAACTGCAGTTAGCAGGACAACCAAGGGTAGGGATCAGCATGACATGAAAAGGCATATTTTAAGCACCCTTTTTTTAAGCTTCCTTAAATTATTAGTACTTTTCTAAGTTGTTCTCAGAAGGAAAAGAAGGTAAAGAGCAACTAAAAAAACCAGCTAAGTAAAAACTGGCTAAATAAGCCAGAGATATAATAGCAAAGAAGGCTACCTCAAAGGTATCATTCTGAAATCAAGTAATATTAATTGAATTCCTTAAACTCAATTCCTTCAAACCTGCATTTTGTAAGTTTTCCCTCGCGAAAAATATACAGGAAAACTTTGAAAAGGGCATAAAGCCTGAAATAATAAGCGAGCAGGACAGAAGAACGAAACCCGCTGATATATATAATTCTCTTATCATCCTTCATAGAATTGTCCAGGAATTTTACTACCCCATCAAAGGTTTCTCTTTCAAGTGTGCTTCCTTTCGGCAGGCGAGGTCCAATCACTATCACGTCTTTCTCCATACCGTCAGCACTTTTCGTTCCTTCTACAAAACCGTAGTTGAAAATTGTTGGCAGCGGAGAGAAGAAAACCTTTTCATAGCCTTTTTTTGTCTTATTATATTTCCAGAAACTGTATTTTGGAGTCTCTATAATAATTTTCATGGGAAATAGTCCTGTTGTAGTCGGGGAGTAACTTTTAAGAGTTTCCTTAGCCTCATGTTTTCCATTTGTCAATTGTGCGTTTTTTAACTCTTTAGCCTTACGTGCCTTTATTACGTGATTTCAATTTCTCAGCCTATGTTTTTCCATGCTTTTAGCCTTTCCTGCAAGCCAAAAAGCATATATTAAAATAGTTCTTCAAAGGCGAATGAATCTGAAAGAATGAAAAATCTGTATCCTGACAATATCTGACAGCAGAGGCACACAAGATGAGTTTTCGAAATAGAGTGAGTTTGCGAGATGCAATGAGAGGTATAATTGAAGAACCCCTGCTTCAGATGGTTCCAAAACGTTTTGATTATATAGGTGATGTGGCTATAATTTCGATCCCTCCAGAGCTTGAGGCTTATAAAGCAACTATTGCTTCAAAGCTGCTTTCCATGCGGGGCAATACGCGGGCTGTGCTTAATAAGGTAAGCAAACTCGAAGGCGAGCACAGGGTTGCGGACTTTGAACTTCTGTTAGGGGAATCAACGGAAACTATTCACAGGGAAAACGGCTATAAATATAAACTGGATGTCAAAAAAGTCTTTTTTAATCCCCGCCTGTACTCGGAAAGAGGAAGGATAGCCTCGAAGATTACGTCTGGAGAGCGTATTATAATTCCTTTCGCAGGAGTAGGTCCTTTTGTGCTTCCTGCCGCAGGAAAAGGGGCGAAAGTATATGCTATTGAGATAAACCCAGATGCCTGTGCCTGCCTCAAGGAAAATATTCGGATTAACAGGCTCGAAGGACAGGTAACCGTTATTCAGGAGGATTTTAAGAAACTTTTCCAGCCTGAGAAAATTTTTCCGATTCTTAACCCTTCGAAAGCCAGTGAAAAACCAGAAACTGGTAAAAATGACGAAAATTGCATTTTTGACAGGGCTATTGTACCGACCCCTTACGGCATGGATCTCGTCCTTGAAAGGATCATAAAGTTTGTAAGAGTAGGCGGATACATTCATTTTTACACCTTTAAAGCCGAATCCCAGATTTCGGAACTAATTGAAGATTATAAAGAAATGGGTCTTGAGGTAGAATTTTACAGGCGCGCCGGAAATGTTGCCCCTGGCATCAGCAGGTGGGTTTTTGATCTTATTAAAAAATAGGTGTGAAAAGGTGTAGAGATTTTTCACTCATCAGCGGCAGAAACCTTCAGTCCTCAAGCCCGATATGCTTCAGGACATGGTGATAATGTTCAGGCGGCAGCCGCGAAAAAAATGCTCCCGTTACAACTTCGCTAAGGGAGGGATGAATATCCATCGCCCGCATGATCGGCGCAGGGCTTCTCAATTCAGTATACATAAGAGGAATTATCTGGTGGATCAGGACTGAGGCATGTGGGCCTATTATATGGGCTCCCAGGATTTTATCTTCCTCCGCATCCAGAATCACCTTTACGAAATAGTCCCTGGCTTCCATAGCCGCTCCTTTAGCAGTATCTTCAAAAAACTTGAGACCTATGACGATTCTTTCCTCTCCGTACCTTTCCACGGCTTTCTGCTCTCCCATGCCTACTCCGGCAATCTCGGGATAGGAAAAAACAGCATGAGGCACGGCGTGGTAGTCTGCCTTTACTTTTTCTTTCATGATGGCATTGAGATAAACTATCCCGGATTCATAGTTTCCCACATGCTTTAGCAGATATTTTCCATTTGCGTCTCCTAACGCCCAGATATTCGGCTGTGAGGTCTCAAGATACTCGTTCACCAGAATCCATCCATTTTTATCGGTTTTGATTCCGGCTCGTTCGGGGTGGAGGATATCGGTATTCGGTACTCTTCCTGTTGCCACGAGGATCTCATCTACAATGATTCTTACTTCCTGTCCCGAATTTCTCTCCTTCGCAATAACAGCTTTCTGTCCGTTTTCTTCTTTCCTGACCTCTACAGCTTCATGGTTCGTAATAATCCGCATATATTCTGACATCTTCATCAAAGCAAGCCTTGAGATCTCGGGCTCTTCCTGCGGAAGAAATTGGGGATTTCTCCCTATAACCGTGACTTCGGCTCCCATAGCTGAGAAAAAGTGCCCGTATTCAGCTGCAATATAACCTCCTCCGAGAATCGCAAGCCTTTTTGGGCATTCCACGAGTCCAAGCACTGTATCGCTCGTGAGGTATCCTGCTTCTTCCAAACCTTTAACAGACGGGATTGCAGGTCTTGAGCCGGTACAAAGGAAGATCATTTCAGAGTGCAGGATTTTGTCACCGACTTTAAGGGTATAAGGAGAAACGAACTCCGCGCTTTCATGATAGTAGTCAAAATACCTGTTTCCGGTCAGACTCTTTTTTATTGCCTCTATATCCTCTCCTATTTTCCTGCGCATCCTTTCCATAATCCCAAGAAAATCGATGCCCTCTATTTTTATCTTAATTCCGAAATTGGTTGCTGTTTCCACTTCCCTGATAAGCTCGGCAGGATAGAGCAGGGTTTTTGAAGGGATGCATCCTCTTGTAAGACAGATCCCGCCAGGTTCGTCTTTGTCGATAACGGCAATTCTCATTTCAGGGTTAAAATCAATAATTTGGTTTATATAATTCATTGCAGAGCCTGTACCTATAATGATAAGATCATAATTCTCCATACTCCTCCCCTCACAGCCGAATACGGCTTGCATCTTTGTCGATTATACTATATTTTATCTCTGGTTATACTTATGGATCAAAATTCTTATTAGATTTCTATATTTTATCTCTGGTTATACTTATGGATCAAAATTCTTATTAGATTTCGTGTATACGCCTGGAGATGAATCAGTGTTATTTTGAGGATTCTGAAAAACAAATGAGAGGCAAAAGTTATTTTATCAACTGGATTATCTCTAAAAAGCTTAAAGATTTGCTAAGAATTTGCGTAAATTTCTCCGACCACAATATCTAAAACAGATATTTTTAAATTTTAATCCGTATTTTTAAATTATCTCTGAAGGAGAAAAACGACTATCTATTTATAAAGATAAGCCTATTCTATGTAACTTCCCACAAAGAGAAAAAACAAAAGATGTACCATAATGAACAGAGCTGCCCCATCTTTTAAAAACAGGAATTCTCTCCAGGGAACTCCTGTAATGCATATCCTTTATCTCCTGCTTATCCTTATAGCTCCTTTTGCAGGGGTGAATATCCTTTTTCTCCTGTCTATCGCACTTTTTGTGAGAATCCGGTTTTCAGGAAGGGTCTTTTCTTATAACAGAAGCGCTATCAGCCTTATATTTTCCCTAGTTCTAATGCTTTTTGTTTCCGTAATTTCAGGAGGCTCTTCTTTTACCTATCCTTTCTACATAGTACTTGCCGCTTTTGCAATTGCAGTTGTAGGAGACCATGGGACTTATTTTTCCGATACCGATCCTGTGCCTGATTTTACTACAAGGAGGAGCAGGATAAAAAAGAGGAGTTTTTCAACACTCTGGAGTTCGGCTTTCCTGGCACTTCGGATTGTTGCCGCATTCCTTGCCGCAAGCTGGATCATCTACTGGCAGGGGCTTTTAGTCTCATACAACCTGGTATTTTTCATAGCTGTAATTGGGGCAGTTACAGGTTCACTTTTCGAGTCAATCCCCTCTAAGATCGATAAGAATATTTCGGTGCCCCTTGGCTCAGGAATGACAATGTGGATTTTTGAGGAGTTCAGATACTGGGTGCCTCCTGAAGAAATAGTTGTAGCACTTGCCTTCTCATTTTTCCTGGGCGTGCTGGCTTACAGGGCGAAAATTGCTGATGTTTCTGCCCTTCTGAGTGCCGCACTTCTGGGAGTCCTGATAATCGTTTTTAGCGGTCTTTCCTGGTTCCTGCTCCTGCTCACGTTCTTTATCCTCGGAGGCGGGTTTACGAGATACAAATATGCTTACAAAGAGTCCATAGGGATTGCCCAGGCTAAAGACGGAATACGGAGTTACGAAAATGTATTTTCAAATAGTACGGCAGCCCTTGTCCTGGCGGTAGCATATGGGGTTTTTCCTGAGCACAGCCTTCCTATTATCTATGCTTATATGGGCACGGTCGCAACAGCTACCGGAGATACCCTTGCAAGTGAAATAGGCACAACTGCAAAAGGAAGACCAAGAATGATAACGACCTTGAAGCCTTCTGAGCCCGGGGCTGATGGGGCAGTGTCACTACTCGGTGAATTTGCTGCAATCCTGGGCTCTGCAGTGATAGGGATTCTTGCATACTTACTGGGAGTCTCGGACAATTTTATATTAACGGTTCTTATAACGACAGCAGGAGGCTTTTTCGGGACAAATATTGATAGTCTCCTTGGAGCTACTCTTCAGAAAAGAGGGGTACTCTCAAACAGCGGAGTAAACTTCGTAGCAACATTTACAGGGGCAGGAATTTCCGCAGCACTGTACTATCTCATAGCCTGAAATATTCATTTATATTTTCAGGCACATATCCTTAAGAAAAAGGGTCATGAGGTATTTTGTTTCTCATTTATTCTAATTTTATTTTGAAGCGTACAGGGAGGTAACCAGATGACTGAAACCGAACATACAGGCAAGAAAGTCCTGCTTGTAATCGCTCAGGAAGAGTTCAGGGATGAGGAATGTTTTATTCCGAAACAGCTTTTTGAGGCAGCGGGAGTAGAAGTTACTGTTGCAGCCGAATCTATGGAAACAGCTAAAGGGATGCTGGGAGGCACAATCAAGCCTGATATAAAAATCTCAGAAGCCAGAATTGACGAATATGATGCAATAGTAATCTCAGGAGGGTCAGGCTCAAGAAAATACTTGTGGGATAACAAAGCGTTGCAAAACCTCGTAAAAGAAGCCGATGCCCTTAAAAAGGTGATTTCTGCGATTTGCATCTCCCCTGTTGTGCTGGCAAGAACAGGTATCCTGAAGGGTAAAGAGAGCACGGTTTTCAAAAGCCCGGATACAGTACGCGAACTTGAGGAACATGGAGCTGTCTATCTGGACCGTGATGTGGTGGTTTCAGGGCGCGTGGTTACAGGGCGAGACCCAGCAAGTGCTGATGCATTTGGTAAAGCCGTACTTGAAGCCCTGAAGAAAGTTTAATTCCTTTCTGAAGCCCTGAGAAAAGGTCAATATCTCATTAAGATCTTATACACAGTCTACTTTGCCAAAAAAAGCAATCTGAGATTTTATTTATTCAATTATTGATGTGCTTGCTATGACAGAGGAACTTGAAGCTATACTGGCTTATCACCAGGCAAGTAAACATAACTTCAAAGCTTATGCGCCTGGGCCTCACCGCCTTGATATGCAGATCATGCCAGATCCCTTCCTAAACTATTATGGAACTCGACTTTTAAATCTGGATTTGTGGAGTGATGAGCAGATAAAAACTGAGATTTTTCCTGCTTATGAACAGGCTTTCTCACCAGAGAAACTCAGGGCAGCAGAACTGAGTAAAAAATCGATTTCCCAGCTTTTTTTCGACAGCTTTGCTATTTCAGCCTGGAAGGCTGCAGGAGGTATGAAATGGCCTCTCCGCGTCAATCCTTCAAGCGGAAACCTGCATCCTACCGAGGTATACCTGATTTCCGGTCCTGTAAAAGGGTTACTTAAAAACCCTTCGGTCTGCCATTATGCCCCTCTGCCTCATGCCCTTGAACTCAGAGCCGAATTCTCCCAGGAGACCTGGGAAATGCTAAGGTCAGGCTTTCCTGATGGCACTATTTTCGTGGGTTTGACTTCAATATACTGGCGGGCTTCCTGGAAATATGGGCTCAGAGCCTTCAGATATGCACAGCATGATATAGGACATGCGATTTCTGCCCTGACATTTGCTGCTGCCGGTCTTGGCTGGAAAACGAGCATTCTTGCAGATATGGGTTCAAAAGAGATAGCAGCACTTCTCGGTATATCCGGGGACAAAGGTCACGAAAAGCAGGAACCTGCCTGTATGCTCGCGGTCTATCCGGCAGGAAAAACCTGCACTAGAGGCAGGCTTTCTTCCGAGGTTATCTCAGCTTTTAAAAACCTTTCCTGGGAAGGCATTCCTAACCGTTTGAGCCCGAAGCATGTTGAATGGGTAGGTATTGAAAAAGCGGCTCTGGCAACTCAAAAGAATGGAACCGATTACCTGGAGAAAAAAGGGGAAATGGAATCTGGTACACGGACCGTTCCACCCCTTAAACCCGACAATTTTGAGGCTCATTCTGATTTTGAGACTGTTCCCCTGCGCAGCATTATTCGCGGAAGGAGAAGCGCTATAGAAATGGATAACAGCGCATACATGGAAAAAGAGACATTTTATGCGATGCTGCAAAAAACCCTTCCTCAGAATAGCCCGATTTTCAATCCTCTCGCCTTTGGTCCTTTCACTCACCTTCTACTTTTCGTAAACCGAGTAAAAGGTCTTTTTCCGGGACTTTATATCTTCCTTCGCAAACCCGAAGAAAAGGAAAGACTTAAAGCTGCTATCATGCCGGATTTTTTATGGGAAAAACCGAAAGATTGTCCATCTGAGCTTGAGCTCTATATGCTAATGGAAGAAACCTTACATTATTTTGCAGCCCAGCTTTCCTGCGCCCAGCGAAAAGCTGCAGATGCCTGTTTCACTGCCTGCATGCTTTCGGAATTCGAAAAGCCTCTGAACAGGTTTGGTGCCTGGATATATCCATACCTTTTCTGGGAATGCGGATTTCTGGGGCAGCTTCTTTACCTTGAAGCCGAAGCAAATGGTCTGAGAGGCTGCGGGATAGGGTGTTTCTTTGATGATCCTTTACATGAAACCATAGGGCTTAAAGGGCTTGAATATCAGGATCTTTATCACTTCGCCGTAGGTTATCCGCTTCAGGAAATAGGCGTTATAACCCTTCCAGCATATGAAGAGTAACTTTTTTAACTCTCCAACCTCGTCATTCCTTTCCCTGTTCTTTGCCTTCTTTGCTTCTTCTTCTCAAGCTTCTTCTTCTTACAATTCCTGGCTGAGAAGGTGGGACAGGTATCTCACATCCTGATGTCAGATCACATTCTATTACAATTCCGCGCAGCAGTCGACCCAGAATATCCGAACCAGTTATAATCCTTTTTTCCTCGCCCCAGTAAAGAATAAGATCCTGATCGATTACATCATCTTCAGGATACTGCGGATATACCTTAAACTGGCGGATCACTTTTTCAAGTCTGGTCTTCGGGGATTTTACCACAACCGGGAAATGGCAATAAGAAAGCGGGATGAATGGACCTTTCTTGTAGACCGCATCCCTCAGGAAACCATCCGCATCAAGCACCATGACAGGCTCATTCTGCGGGTTGGTAATTATTACCCATTTCTTCCCGGATGCTTCGATTTTTTGTAGAAAAGGATCATTCGGTTCCCTTTTGAAAGCAGGAAACACCGGACGGTTGTTTTCGACAGGGAGAGAAATTATGCTTCTCTCGTCTATTATTGAACCCTCATCGGAAATGCTGACGTCATCTATGGAAAGAAAGTTCAGGGCTCCTATTCCTTCAAATTTGCCTATATCTGTCCTTCCTGACTCGATATGTTTTTCGAGCATAATCCGCATAGCTTGCTCCTTGAAGAGTTCAAGCTTTTCCCTACCCAACCACCAGTCAAGAATAAGCGCTGTAGGCTTGGCTACGGGATAGAGCAGCATCTGGTAGAATCGGATTAGAGGGGTCAGCTTTGCTCCCAATGATAGAGCATTTCGGGAAAAATAAGCCTGAGGTGCAATCTCTCCGAAACTGGTAATTACGAAAGTAGAGAAGAGAAATGCCGAAGCCCCTGTCAGCACGGAATCCGTAAGCAGGGCAATCAGGACATTTACGCCTACGTTGCCCCAAAGCAATGTCGTAAGCAGGAAATTTGAATCTCTTCGGATCTGCAGAATTTTGATAGCGTCTTCATTGCCAGCTTCAGCCTCTATCTCAAGCCTGAGTCTTCCAAGTCCAAAAGTTCCAATTGTCATACCGGAAAAAATAGCGGATTGAGTTATGAAGATTAAAATCGCTATCCAGATAAATATTTCATTCATTGTGAGTCTATAACCTCTATAAGCTTCATGCAGAAGTAATTCTGAAACTTAATCTGTTGCCGTTTAACATTTAATTGTAATTGTTCAATGGGTTAATCTGTCAGTGATTAATTGTTTAACATATTAATAACTTTAATAGGGACATAATTCAATAACCAGTCCCTCATTCATTCCATTATATACCATTTTAACTGATTAATTCCTAATTTTATATATTTAACCTGATCGCCGTTATCCTCTAATTTTGATCTATGGCTTTGCATTACTTTACTTTTTTGTAAGTTTAGCCTTACTTTCTTACCTAGTCTGAACCATTAAATTCCTGTAAATTTGATGCATTTTGACAGACTGCCGAAACCGTAAGTTATACTGAATCATCGATCGGTCAAACATGCTGAGGAAAAGTATTATAAGGAGTATTAACCTGAAAAACCTTATCCTTTACAGAATAGATTATGATATTCCTGACCCTGCAGGCTGCAATAATTACTCTTTTGATCAGTGATATACATGAAAAAAGAAACAAATAACGTCAGATCACTTTCTGAAGTCCCCGAGATCTGCCACACCCCTGATGTTCCTGTTGTCGGCACGGAAAAGCGGATTGTACTCCTTATTGCGATACTTGCAGGATTTATCACTCCTTTTGACGGTTCGGCAGTAAATATTGCCCTGCCTGTACTGGGAGCCGAATTTCACATGGATGCTATTGCTCTCTCCTGGGTTGCGACAGCATACCTCCTTTCATCAGCACTGTTTCTTGTCCCGTTCGGAAAAATCGCAGATATTTACGGAAGGAAAAAAATTTTTCTCTATGGTATCGCGGTTTTCAGCCTATCATCTTTAATTATGACCATGGTCTCCTCTACTGAAATGCTGATCGGAGTGCGGGTTTTCCAGGGTATAGGAAGTGCCATGATTTTCGGGACAGGCGTCGCTATAATTACCTCGGTCTTTCCGCCAGGTGAGCGCGGAAAAGCTATTGGTATCTATGTTACTGCAGTTTACATCGGGCTTTCAATAGGTCCCTTACTGGGAGGAGCGATGACACAGTATCTTGGCTGGAGAAGCATCTTTTTCGTAAATGTCCCTATAGGCATTATAACAATTCTGCTGATCCTCTGGAAAATTAAGGGCGAATGGGCGGAGTGTAAAGGAGAAAAATTCGACCTCATAGGATCAGTCATATATGGTGCAGCGATAGTTGCGCTCATGTACGGTTTCTCTGCTCTCCCTGACTTTCAAGGAGCTGCCCTGATAGCCGCAGGAATTCTTGGAATTATAATTTTTGCCCTGTACGAGATGAGAATACCTTCTCCCGTTCTTGATATTTCTCTCCTGACAAAAAACCGAATCTTTGCCTTTTCGAACCTATCTGCGCTCATCAATTATAGCGCGACCTTCGCAGTAACCTTTCTCCTGAGCCTCGACCTGCAGTACACTAAAGGTTTTACTCCTGCCCATGCCGGGACTATCCTGATAGTGCAGCCAGTTGTCATGGCTATGGTTTCACCAATTGCCGGTCGGCTCTCGGACAGGATTGAGCCTCGCATTGTTGCATCGGTAGGAATGACATTTACCGCAATTGGGCTCTTTCTTCTTATTTTCCTTACAGATGTGACTCCTATCTGGTACCTGATTGTCATTCTGATTGTCCTGGGTATAGGTTTCGGGCTCTTTTCGTCCCCAAATACAAATGCAATCATGAGCTCGGTAGATAAAAGATATTATGGCGTCGCATCAGGGATGAACGGGACTATGCGGCTCCTTGGTCAGATGCTCTCAATGGGTATTGCGATGATGATCTTTGCAATTGTTATCGGTCCTGTAGAGATTACCCCCGAATATTACTCCCAGTTCATTTTAAGCCTGCACTATGCGTTTATCCTGTTTACAGCTTTCTGCATTATTGGTATATTCACATCCCTTGTAAGAGGAAAGAGAAAGCCTGTAACTCATGCCGGCATACCTGAGAAGAGCAAAAGATAATAGGTAATCCCTTCTAATTCACTAATTAAGGTGATAATCATGAAGGTTCTTGGAATTAGTGCAAGTCCCAGAGGAAGTGAGAGCAACACCCTTCAACTGGTAAAGTCTGTGATCAAAGGTGCTGAATCCGAAGGTGCGGAAGTCGAACTGATAGACCTCTACACACTTAAGATAGAATACTGCACAGGGTGCGGAGCCTGTTATGCGACAGGAGAGTGCCCCCTGATCGACGATTTTGAGGAGCTTCTTGACAGAATCATGAATGCCGATGGAATTGTTTTTGGGGCTCCGAATTATATTAACTCGGTTCCGGCGCCTATGAAAGCCTTCTTCGATCGGCTTTCAGACGTTATCCACTGTCAGATGCTATCCGGAAAGTTCGGTTGCTCAGTATCCACTGGAGGAGGTACTGCGGATGTGGTCGTAGATTACATGAATAGTGTGCTCATGACTCTTGGAGTTACTGTTGTCGGAGGGCTTGGCGTTGTAATGGCAGGAAACCCGGCTGCACCCCAGCAGGCTGCAGGATCTGCTGAGGAGCTTGGTAAGAAGCTGGTAAAGTCAATCCGCGGAGAAATAAAATATCCGGAGCAGGAGGAACAGCATCGTCAGAATGTCGAATATTTCTGCCGGCTTGCCCAATCCAATAAAGAGCGTTTTGCCCATGACTACGACTGGTACGTACGGATGGGTCTTATAAAGTAAGAATCAGCAGGATGTCTGCGTACCCCACGCCTGAATCTTACTGGAAGTCGGCGTTTAAGTCTGAGTCCGAAGAAATGAAAATTAGCATTAAAAAGAATGAAAAATTAGCATTAAATCATCTCTAAATTTGAAAAGCAGGCAGAGAATCTACCTGCTTTCCTGTTACTTTTAATGTTCAAAATAGAAAAAATCTGCATTTTTCAGACTGATCAGGAATTATCATTTTTCAGATTGATCAGGAATTATCATTTGTTTTATTCGGTGTATAATTCCTTGCTGGTTATCTACTCTACCGTTATCTACTCTTCCGTAAATTTCCTGTTATGTTCTTAATTTCTGCTTTATTGCTAACTTTCTGTTTTACAATTTGACTGCATCACTATTATAGTATGTCCAAATTTTATATACTTTAGTCTATATTTTCTCATAAGCAATTTACAAAACCTGCAATATTTACAAAAACCTGCAGTTTGTTATGGCTTAACTGCCAGCAGGCGGTGAAAAAGATTCGCTTTGAGGCAAAGTACTCATAGGCGTACTGCCATAACTTTATTGTAGCCGGGGGTTTTTTAATGGATGTATCTAATCTAAGCAAGGAACAAGGAGAACACATTCCTGGAATCGACAGGGGTAAGGTTGTAATGTACGGTCTCAGTACCTGTGTGTGGTGCAAGAAAACAAAGAAACTGCTTACCGATCTTGGTGTGGAATTTGAATTTATATACGTGGATAAGCTTGAGGGAGAGCAGGAAGAACAGGCTGTCGAGGAAGTAAAACGCTTCAATCCTTCAGCTTCCTTCCCAACAACTGTTATAAACGGGAAGAAAGCTATCGTGGGTTTTAAAGAAAAAGAAATCCGCGAAGCCCTTGGCTTTTAAGGAGGAAGTTAGCTGAAACAGAGCTAAAAAAGTCTTTGATAAAACTTTTTTAGAAAAGCTTCATTAAAATCTATTGGTTTTCCAAGAAATTTTAATTATAAGGGGATGTTGGGCTGAAAAAGGAAGAAGCTGCCGAGGAAGGTATAACAGATGAGCTTGTGGACAAAGTCTACAGGCATTTGAATAAGCAGGTAGAAGCGTCGGGATATCACCTCAATCCTGATGTCGAGTTTACAAAAGAGCTTATATGGGGGCTGCTCGTCAACGAGCGGCGGTACGGCTATTGGTCCTGCCCGTGCCGGCTCTCTGCCAATAATCTGGAAGAAGACCTGGACATTGTCTGTCCATGCTACTATCGAGATCCCGATCTGAATGACTATGGAGCCTGTTACTGTGCGCTCTATGTTTCGGACGAGGTCATCCGGGGAGAAAGAAGCGTGGAACCGGTTCCAGAAAGGCGCCCTCCCAAAGAGCAGAGAGATATTGAAAGAGAAGAAGAAAAGAAAAGAGCCGAGATGATAGAAAATATGGAATTCACAGGAAAACTTTCAAAGCCAGTATGGAGATGCAAGGTTTGCGGATACCTCTCTGCCATGGACGAACCACCTGGGGTCTGTCCGATTTGTAAAGCCAGAAAGGAAAGATTTGAACGGTTTATGTAAGGTTCAGTAAATTTTTCCTTTATTATTTTCCATTTTTGCAACTTTTTTATTCTAATTTTGATTCTACTTGATAAATTGAGTTCATACTTAAAGAAATCGAAGGATTAAACGAAGGCGTATAAAACTAACAGGTCAGGTTCAATTATAATTATTGGAAAAATGATCAAATGCTGCCTAATAAGAATAAAGGTACTCGACGCTGTCGATGTGGAATATTTTTGACTCTAAAAAACTTCTGTAAGCCTGTAAATTTATAAGGTGAATCTAACCAAATTATATGCATTGAAAATTATATATCCATTTAATTAACAATTATTAACCGGGAAGTCAAGCTGTTATAAAGACATTAGCAGCCATGGGATTTCATGGAAACGATGTTTTCAATTATTTTAATGGGGGTTATCCAGCAGAGGAGAAATCAGGCAGGCTGAAGAACAATACTTCTAGAATCCACACTAATTCGTGGCAACTGTCTGGAATTGATTGAAGCACCTGAGAAAAATTAGTGTTCCATCCAGCTTCAAGTTGGAAAGCTTTTATCTGTTACTGGAATGAATCTAAAATACTGAGAAGCTGTTTAAGCTATATCCGTGTTAATTTTCACTGGAGCTTTCTTAACTTTTATGTTTCAAGTTGAATTTTATGCTAAACCTTTCATAATTTCTGGGAATCTTCTTTGATAAACAGGGCAATTATATGGGAACTAAGAAGTACTTTAGTAAAGGGGGATGATTTATGAGAAAATCACTGGTACCAGGTCTTATTTTATTTATAATTCTTTTTGCTGCACTGCCTTACTCAGCAGGGGCTGTCGATGAAGATCTTCTTAAATATACAAGCTCAGGAAACGCTTTTGGGGGTGGAGATAACCTTCAGATTGACGAGGACATCCAGGGAGATCTGGTGCTTGCAGGCTCCCGGCTTGAAATAAACGGGGATATTGGAGACGATTTCATAGGTGCAGGCGGGCAGTTAATTGTTAACGGCAACGTTTCGGGAAATATTATCGCAGCTGGAGGCTCAATCCGGATTAACGGGAATGTAGGCGGAGATGTAGCAGCCGCAGGCGGTCAGATTTTTCTTTCCCGGGATAGCGTTGTCGAGGGGGATCTTCTACTTGGCGGAGGAGAAATAACGCTTGATGGAATCGTTAACGGAAATGGGGATATCTCAGCAGGTACTTTAAGAGCCGGTGACGACTTCGAGCTTAGAGGGGATCTAAAACTGCAAGCTGAGAATTATCCCCCTGATCTGGATGATAAAGTAGGCGGAAACCTCAATATTACTCAGGTAAATGCAACCGAAGAGCAATATGCAGGTGCCGCCAGAGGGTTTAACGTTTTATCATTTATTATAGGGTTGCTTGCAGCCCTGATCCTGGGTCTGGTTCTTATATATCTTTTCCCGGGTTTCGTAAGAGGGGTTGCAGATCTTGTAAAAGATTCACCTTTGAAAACTGCACTACTGGGCCTTCTGGCTTTGATTTTCCTCCCTGTACTTGCGTTAATCCTGCTTATTACCATATTCGGGTGGAGCCTCTCGGTCCTGATAATCCTGCTTCTGGCACTTGCGGTTCTCATTGCGACAATACCTGTCAAATTGCTTGCAGGTGAGCTAATCTATAATAAAATCTTAAAAAAGGAAGCCGGAGAAATAGCGTATTATCTTGTCGGTGCAGTTGTGTTTGCAATTTTATATGAAATTCCCATTGTGGGATGGCTAATAGGTTTTATTGCACTCATTATCGGGCTGGGGGCGATAATAGCCTGGCTTGGGATTCGCGCCAGGTCGACAGGTTAAATGTGCTAGTTAAACTGGCAGACTTTTTAAGCAGGGGAAAAATTGGAGATCTGGAAAATTAAGAAAACTGGAATTCAGGAGAAAATTAAAAATGGGAAGGAATTTTCAGGAAAGGACTTCCTTCCTGTACTTTTCCATTCCCATCCTTTCAAGAAGATCTCCGAGCCTCTCACCGTCAAGCCCTTCTCTCCTGTAATACTCAAAGGTTTTTTCAAGGACTGAAAATACCTGCTCCTCATCTGCAAGTTCAAGAAGTTTAATCCCTTGCATGGGCTGGAGTCCTGCCTTTCCTCCAACAAAAATCGTGCATCCGATTTTTCCTGCCCTCAGGGCATCTTTCCGGCAGGCAGCAATACAAGCTCCGCAGAGAATACATTTTTTAGTATTTATAAAGGCTTTATCTTCCAGGACTTTTATTGCTCCAACCTTACACGCTTTCTCGCAGAGCTTACAACCGACACAATTCTCTCCAAGAATTTCAGGTTTCACATTGCCCATGATTCCAAAATCGTTTTCCTGAGGTCTTACACAGGCTGAAGGGCAGCCTGTTACTGCAATCTTTAACTTTTTAGGGACAGCTTCTCCAAAGTATTTTTCATCTATCTTGCATGCCAGGTTCTCGCAGTCGATCAAGCCGTTTCTGCAGACCCTATTTCCCTGACAGGCGACAACTGCTCTTACCCTTTTTCCGGCAGAGCCTGCTGAAATGCCCTGTTTCTCAAGTTCATTTCTTGCTGCTTCAGTATCTTCAAGTTTAACAAAAGGGATCTCAATCTGTTGCCTTGATGTTATGTGAATATAGCCAGAACCATATTTTTCAGCTGCATCTGCAATTGCCCGTAGTTTTTTGGCGTCCAGATTCCCACTCACTACCTTCAGCCGCATTGAAAACATATTTTCCTGCCTCTGAGGTAGAAATCCCTTGCTTTTAAGTAAGGACACATCTATTTTTTTTCCACTCATATAGAATCACTTATTACAAAAGCAACTCTTCTTGATGTATATAAGTATTTTTGTATATCATCTGTTTTTTATTAGATTGCAGCTTTTGCCCGAATTCGTAATCTGGGAAATTTGGAAGCATATCTAACCCGAGAAAACAAATTATTTGGATTGGGTAAGTCAAGATAACTTGATCATTAATAAAAGGGTAAAGTAAGAGAAAGAAAAAACATTGAACTGCAAAGGTATTACATAAAATCCGACCCCTATGAAGATACTGAGTATGGCATTTTTTTCCTAAAGTGCAGCCCGACAACAGGCCTATGATAAATAGTTCAGGAATCCCATACGGAGCTGAGAACCGTTTCACATCTTTCAGGCAGTAGATTACAAGCAACAGGAGAATTATAGAGGAAGATTTTCCTCAACGACTGGGAGCATTTCTGGCGGTTCTCTTGAGCTGAAAAACAGGAATTGAAGGGCTTTCGTTGCAAAGGGTGTAAGCGCTATGACCGCAATTGTTACAGGTAAGCCTGTAAAATGCATGCCTGAGATAATACCGGTTGAGGAATTGAGCAATTTTCACAAGTACTGTCTTAGTAAATCTGTCTTCGTAAATTATACTTTCGTCAAGCTCTTCGGGCTGAGTAAATGCAGCCATTATCAGTATCAGGCAAAGCAATATACTTGAAGCCTCAGCCGGCTTTTTTCAGGGTTACTCCCGGGAAGTTCCTCGCTTTTTCTCCAGAAGTGCCCATAATTTTTCACATTCATTTGCTGTAAGCCCGATATGTTTGATAAGGTATTCTTCCGTTTTCTCATTCCTTACCGTACCTTTTATCAAATGGCTTATCGTATCTCTGTGGTGCCCTGTTATTCGTTCAATACTTCGTATCCCATTTTTTTCCAGAAAAAGCCGATATATTAACCTTATTTCATCTGCAGGCAGATGTTTACGGTAAACGGGGGTGCCTACTGTATCCATAAAAAATCTTCCGCAATGTTTACAGTAGTATCTCTGATGTCCGGTCTTATACTTTCCCCGTTTTATAACAGCCTTTCCTTCCGCTCTTTGGTAATATTCACATTCGGGATTTGGGCATAGAACCTCATTCAAGTTTTCAACTGACATAATATAATCAATAAGTTGTAACTTCTATAATATATTTATTTTGCTTGCTTGATTTCAGATGCTATATTCCACGCAGATTATTAAGCACAAAGGCAATCGTTATTCAAAAAATTACTATCGGATAACGGTATGGTACATACCAATATTCTCACATCATATTTATTATTTATGAGAAGCCCGGACTTGCTGCTCCTGCAATTATCTGTCCCAGAGCATCAAGATAACTTTCTTGACCGAAGTCTGCCTGTTCCAGCGATCAAGCCTTTTTCCCGCAAGTGTCCAAATGGCAGGAGATATTCCCTTCTTTTGCATGTTCATCGACTACTGGGATCATCTGCCGAATAAATCCCTATAATCCCGAGACTACCTGTTGGGTTGACCAACCTTACGAGATCATTTATTACCAGGGTCGGGTTTTCTTTTGAGGGATCTTCTTGGTCTCCTGCCTGATAGCCAACCGCATCTATACCTTACATGACACCTTTCACTTTTTTCCCGCCAGGCAGGAGTGACTGCACAATTGCCGGGTTCATAGTCCTTATCATCTGGATCATGGCTACAGGATCACTTACGATAAAAAATCCAGTTAGATTTAGCACCTGAACTCATGCCTTAAATTGAATATTTACCGGGCATTGCATCTGCTGAGAGAATTAAATCAAAAGAAATATACACTTTAAGTAGTAACACAGGACAGATGAAGTCCCTTAAATGACGCATAAATAATCTGCAAATAATATGTAAAAAATTTAATCAGTCGTTACAAATATCAGAATTAAAACAATACCGATAACTGAAATGGTCACAATAATTAGAATATTTATGCTGTTTAAGAAAAATAAATGTGAATATTTAAGTAGTAAAAATTTGCCGAGGGAAGTTGATTGGTAAGCCAAGCATATAAAAACTTACTCAGATTGTTTGAAAGCTTAGAGAATAGGCGTCCATATGACAGATTAAAAAGAATGTTAATTATTTCACTAGCTATCTTTTTCATAGCAGGGCTAACAGTAGCAATAGCAGTATTTTGGGGTGTAAAAACTCCAGGATACCAGCGGGGCTATATAGACGGTTATCGGGAAAGCTACAAGGCTGCTCTCGAAGGTGAACATTACAATGTCAAAGCTGGTCTCCTGAATGAAAGCCGCGGCTTCTACAACGATGGCTACCGAGACGGCTATGATGAAGGCTATCCTGAAGGGCAAATAGACCGGGTAATCTACTTGGAACATGAAGCTGCGAAGAGATACGAAGATAGCCAGCACTCAGAGACCAGCCAGAATAATGAAACCAGTCTGAGTCATGAGACTGACAACGATCATGAAACTATTCAGGGCAACGAGACCAGCCAAAACAGCAGAACCAGCAGACCCCGTGAAATCAACTACCTGAGCGATGATTAAGGTTAATAACATTATAACTCAGAAAAGAAGTGCCTATGCCTTTTTCCGTATTTCACTTAATTTATACCCTTTAAAAACGTGCAACCCCAGAGAAAGCTATAACCCAGTATGTTTTTTTGTATAAGACTAAAAGGATTTATTAATCTCACTTACTAATATTGTTTCCATGCCTGTAGAAACAAGGGAAATATGCGACAGAGAACAATAAAGAAAGTTTTGTGAGGTTTCGGAAATCTACAAGTAAAGGTTATGCTCCAATGGCTGTAATGCGCTTCTCAAAGACGTCATTAGTAGGATTCCTTATATGGGTGTAGATGTTGCCAAGCTCTTTGAGGCCAAAAAGATTGGCTGCATGATTCGTATCCCGGAAGACATATGACGTTATCTGGTATATGGGTACTGTTCGTGCTCCTGTAACCGGGTCCGGACTCTGCCCAGAGTGAAGTGCAAGCGTCCCTAGCTTATAGTTCTCTGTTGTCATTTGAATTATCCTCCCTCTTTACTTGAAGATTATATTTGTCAGCAATATCCTGAAAAGTATCTATTACATAGCGAACTTTCTCCCATGAGAGTCCGTATGTATTGAGTTTCCAGACGCGTGTGGCTCCTGCAAATTCTCCGACAATACCCTTACTTGAGAGTTCATCTGTAAGGAAGAAACCTCTCCGCTTATGTTTCTGTGCTATAACATCAAAACTTTCGGTAGTGTCGATTTTAGATAGTGTATGTTTACGTGGGTACTCAGAGACAACTTTACTGCCTTTTATAGCAAGTAAACCATCAATTAGATAGTTTGATTTTCTCAACTCATCTTCCCAGTTTTTTACTCTCTCCTTAACTGTAGGAAATGAAGCCATCATACCCAGCAATGTTGAGCCCATAAGTGTGCATCCTAGCATTTCGACTTCTTTAACGCCAAACTTGCGTCCGGTAAGATCACCCGTCATCTGTGTTGTGCGGAATATTTTCGGAGCCCATTCCTCAGTCGTTGCCAGTACCCCTGACGGTGCAGGCGATGCCATACTTTTGTGACCTGAGCCCACAACAAAATCCGCGCCAATATCCTTTCCATCCACAGGCATAACCCCAACAGTATATGCACCGTTGTACAGAAGAGGAATATCATACTGATGTGCAACTTTTGCTATGCCCTTTACATCGTGTTCGTTGGCATACTGGTAATCAAAGTGATCTATCATTACCAGCACAGGCAGCTTTCCTGTTTCTTGCTTTACTGCTTCGATCCTTTCAGCAGTAGCATCTGCTGTTACGATATTGTGCTCGTTTAAGGGCACTTCTCTTACTATTCCTCCTGCTTCTTCTACTGCCAGGAACTCTGTATAATGAGCCAGAGCTGAAACAATAACAGAGTCACCTTTATCAACCAGAGTGGAAGCCACTGCCTGAAAGCCGCGCCTTGCACCAGGAACTACACGAGCAACATCCATGTTAACGAAACTTGCGAGTTGTTCATGAAATGGTGCTATGGGCGGACTGCTTATTTTGTCCAGCCTGAAGGGTTTTCGGCAGGCGTCACAGGTGGAGTAGCCGTCACCGTATGCTATGAGAGCTTTTCGGGCTTCAGGTGTAAGCCTTCCTGCTGCCTGAATTGGCTGTATATTGATATAGTTCTCTTCTCTGGACCGGATATCAATATTATTAGCTATTTTCCTGATTTCCGGGACCCCAGTACTGTTCTCTATATCATCCAGAATTTTTCTGACTCTGTCCACTCCTTTTCTAATGGAATGTTCTTCTTCTGGAGTTATAGTATCTGGAAGTCTTTGTCTAAGTATCTCCCGAATATCCTCAAGGGCAAAAAGTGCCTCAAACGTTTTTTGTGTTCTTATATCCATAATATCCCTAAGCTAAGACCCGGAATCGAACCGGGATGAATGGATCTGCAGTCCATTGCGTAACCTTTCCGCCATCTCAGCATTCATATAAATTTAGTTTTGCTTATACGCCCGAGATTCCACAGGCGTACACAGTTATTGCATCTGTGGATTCCTGCGGAAAACGGGCTATTCAAAAGATTGTGGGTTATAGCTGTTTTTTGTCTGTTCATCTACGACTTGGTATTCATACAGGGCGTTAGGTAGATTTTGATTCGCTGCAGGCACTTCACAATTGTGAAGTCTGGATTTTAATCCATTTTCGGCTTTGCTTGCTTTGTTAAAACCTCCTTCATGCTAAAAAATGCATTAAATTTTTTCTGTTAAAAGTTTTCTCATGATAGAAAAAACTTTTAAGCCAGAGTCTGGAATCTAACCGGGATAAATGGATCTGCAGTCCACTACATAGCATTTCCGCCACCAGGCAAATCTAATTCACAATTGTGAACTGATAACATAACATATTCATTATTAATATTTAAAACTATTTTTTAGGGCAAAAAATGCCTTAAGTCAATTAAGTATGGTATAGAAGAATGGTTCGAATAACAGATCATAATCATCTTTAATATTATCTATATATGAAGGCAAAAAGTACCTGAAGATCATCTGTATCCGTAGATTAAGGATGAAAATTGCCTTGTTGGCAGATATAAAACAGCTGTACAAGCCCTGCTGCTAAAAATAAAATTTTATTCATTTTAGCAATTAAATAAAAATTTGTTTTATTTAATTGTAAGCAGCTTATATATTAACGAGGTATTTCTTACAAAAAAGGGTATATCCATAGTTAAGAATTAAGAATTAGCAAATAAAGATGCGAAACTTGTAATTATAAATCCTCCTTTATTCTTGAGTGCTCGGCTAATTAAATGACTCCTGTACCTTCCCTTTGCTTTCCAGATTTATTTTTTAAAACCTCCTCATTTTCACACTAACAGCAAATCTGTAAAAATAAACCCGGTTTTATGTTATGTCGCAATTTTGTATAAAGCCTTCAGAATTGAGTACCTTTTATTCTCCAAGGTTACACTATAGTAAGGTACCAGTTTCGGAGAAAATGCAATAATAAAGTTCGCAAATCTGGGAACATTTCCTGCCATAACATTCGTATACTCAAAATTTCTGGACTGGAGGTCAAGAAACTTATTGTAGTAAAGAAGAGCAATGGATCCCCTCAAGCTAAAAGCCGGGTCCCGGGCGGAAGACCAGGAGACCGTACTTTTCTTTCCGTAAAGAGTCAGATGTGCTGCGACTGCTTCTCCTTCGGGAGTTTCGGATACAAGCATGTAACCGATATTCTTTTTCCGAATCAGGTCAAAAACTTTCCCAAAAAAACCTCTTAGGCAACGGGGGTTTCAGTTCAGTCTCTCATAAACTTTGGAAAACAAATCGTAATAGATTTCAGGATCATATTGCATATCCCGATCCTGAGCCCTGCTTTAACTGCGGATTTAAGGTCTTTCCGGATTGTTCTGGAAATGTTCTTATCTACATTTTCCTTCAGATCCAGGTGGTGGGTATAGTGAACCTTGGAGTCCCAGCTGTTCTAGATAAATGGTCTGATATCCTCGATTCCGGGAGAAAACTTCAGGTGGATACTATCAAGCCCTGCTTTGAAAGGAATTTACTGAGTACATCAAGGATTTCGTGGATCTCCTGTACTTGTTTGCTTGTTCTGGAGCTGGAATTTTCCTTTATAAGAGGTCCGCAATAGTCAGTCGAATTGCAGGTCGAAGATACTATTTTCAGGATTCCCTTGATATTTTTAACAAAAAGGAGGTATCCCCCACAAGCTCACTGTTTTTGAAACAGCCATAGATTCTCACATCCCTGGCAAGTACATCCCTGTAGATCTCAAGCCAGTCACTGGTATGAAAAACTGTCAGAAACTGCCAGAAATAGTAAAGTTTGAAAAAGCTTAAAGAGATTTAATTTGGTTCTATAGCTTTTTCGTGTGCAGTTACCACGTCATCGAGTTTCATGGTTATCTTATCTTCTGAAATTGTGTAAGGAATGCTCTCTTTTGGAAATGCTACACAACCTCCTCCGATACCCGTACCTGTCTCAGCATCAAAGACAGTACCGCAAGAATCACACACAAGAGTACCGTTCTCAAGCGTAAATCCTATTGAATTGCATGGAGGGCATACATTGGACCTGACAAAGACCTTGTCATCAAACCGGTAATCCATGACTACAATTTCGCCTATGTCAGTATTCACTTTAAAGAGAACGTTTGTATTTTCAACCACCGAGCTGGCTTGGAATGGATACCTGATCTGCACTTGCCTGTGCAGTGACCCAGGTAGCTTTTGCAGAACCTGTATCATTTTCACCTGTTGTAGAACCGGTTCCTGCGAATCCGGCTGCTACTAAAGATATTGCGAGTACTAGCAAACTCCAAAAATCAATTTTTTATTCATGTTTTTCATTCCGCGACATTTCCTCTTTTAAATATATGATGCGGTCAGAATACGCTGCAAGTTCTCCATTATGGGTGACCATTACTACGGTCATTTCTCCAGCCAGGGATTTCAGCAAAGAGATTATCATGAATCGTAGCTGCATCAAATGCCCCTGTTGGTTCATCTGCAAGCAGAAACGAAGTATGGCATAGTCGCCATAATAATAAGACTCTTTTCTTAAGGCAACTGTCACTTATGACTTTTACAAAAAAACCGTTCAGAGACTGAACTCGAGCTCCTTGCTGATGCATTTGCAGGCAAAATTGCTGGCGAAGCAGCAGTAGAATCTGCAAGGGGAAAGCTACAATAAAAATCCCTTCACTTCGAGTTTTAATATTCTTTTTCTTCTATTAATCGGAATTGATCATAACCT